>SDBV01003292.1_pt1 | contig 23912 bp, 15 predicted proteins | sample 2277081 | NCBI WGS metagenome assembly SDBV01 (sample SAMN10402039, study PRJNA504765) | marine sediment metagenome | isolation source: marine sediment core GS10_PC15, 223 cmbsf | place: Arctic Ocean: Southern Knipovich Ridge | collected 2010 | reverse complement strand
ACAAACCCAATTCAAAGCCAATCAAAGCCAATCAAACCCAACTTGTCGCGGCGTACCCTTCCTGCCGCCCCGTAGCCTTGGCGAAGGGGGGGGCGAAGCCGGAACAAACCCAATCTCCGTCTTCTATAATCTGTCTTCTATCTACTGTCTACTGTCAACTGCTCTACTGTTCAACTGCTCTACTATCAACTATCTCAGGCCAAAGGCCTGCCGTTCCCCGCGTGAAACAGGATATTTATTTCACATAGCCCAGACTTCTCAGGGCCTCTTTAGTTTGTTCATCCAGTTCTCTTGCAGGCGCTGCAGGCCCTGGCGCGGGCAACTTGGCAAGGTATTGATTCACTTCAGCGAGCATTTTTGCCGCCCGTTGCGGCTGTTTCGCGACCAGATTAGTCTTTTCGCCGGGGTCATTTTTCAGGTCGAAAAGCAAATGATTATTTTTACTGTTCCAGATGAACTTATAGTTGCCTTCGAAGATTGCCCGCCAGTGACCTTTAGGTGCCAGCGAGGCAAGTGGATAAGTTTCGGCCACAAGTGGGTGTCCGATTTGAGGAGGCATGCCCGCTTGTATATTCCGGGGTATTTCGATACCCAGCCGATTCAGTATCATCACAAAGACATCATTCAACTGCACCGGCGCATCTGTACGCGCAGGCGTTACTTCCGCAGCCGGGTATTTCACAAACAGCGGAATGTGAAGTTCCGGCTGATAAAGGAAATCGCCATGGCCTAACTCTCCATGCTCGCCAAACAGTTCGCCGTGGTCGGAGGTTACAATTATCATAGTGTTGTCATACAAACCATCGGCCTTGAGTTTTTCCAGGAGCCTGCCGATATAATGGTCCATATACAGGATTTCAGCATCATAAAATGCGATGTTTTGCTTCATTGTAATCTTTTTCGGGTTCCATTGTGTGAGATTGGGAAGAAACGCCGCGGCAAATCCTTCCGGCGGCATATAGGGTCCATGAGCATCGAAATAATTGAGGAAAAGAAAAAACGATTTCTTTTTAACTTTGCTGAGCCATTTTAAGGCACTGGCGGTAAGTTGGCTGGCTAACCGACCATTGACAGTACTAATCTGAGCATCGTCGTAGTGTTCAAAGCCTTTATCCAGACCGAATACCCGCTTCAACCAGGGCCCGCCTACCACCGCGCCGGTGGTGTATTGTGCCTCTTTAAGAAGTTGTGCCAGGGTCAATTCGTCCTCTGCTAAACTGCGGGCACGATACACCTGCCACGCCTTGGGCCCACTAATCGCGTCTGTTAAACGCAGCTGCCCTTTGGGGTCGTATTTAGCACCATGACTTGATGTAAATTTCCCCGTAAACAATGAAGCATGAGACGGAAACGTCCAGCTTGAAGGCGCAATCGCCCGGGTGTAAAGGACTGACTGGCGAGCTAATTTGTCAAGGTTCGGTGTTGTCTTACGGTGGTAGTCATAACAACTCAAATGGTCCGCCCGTACGGTATCCAGGATTATGAGGATAACATTCGGCCCTTTATGGCGTGACCGTTTTGTACAGCCGCTTATCCAAAGGCTGCTTTGCAGACCCGCGGCGACGCTGCCGTACAGGCCGTACTTCAAGACTGTACGCCTGGTAAGATTACCGGAAAAATTCTTTTTGCCGCTCATATTCTTCTCTGAAAATTCTTTTATCTGTCTCATCGACAAATCAAACCAGAAACTTTATGCATATTAAGTCTTCAGGCCGCTTCATGTTACCAAATCCATCGTAAAATTGCAACTGCTTCGGGTAACCGGATGCCGGTGGAATTTAACCCCTGCTCTTCTCTATCAGGCCCTTTATGTCCCAGACCACTGGAGTTTGGGGAATTATTGCTGTATCTGAAAGCCCCCTTACGAGTATAAAAGCAGTGTCGTGTGTATGTTTTCCCGAAAAGATGCTTTGGCCGAACAACCCCTGGTTTTTAACACTTGCTTTGAGATTAAAACCTTCGGCCCCGACCAGTACCAAATCAGGAGCATCTTCGAGATATGGGCCGGTATAAAGCTGCTCTTTTCTGTACATGTCTCTTATGACCTTTTTGCCGTCTTTTTCCAGCGAGCCAAAGAGTCCCTCAAGTTGACATAGAATCTGTTCGCAATCGTCCGGCTCGACAGTCCCGCAGGGGTATTTGCCTTTGAGATTCAAATGAATCCTCGCAGGGTCGAGCACGAAAGCTTTTGTGCCATAACATATATTGTCCAGGGCCGCATCGCGGCCCTGCTTGAACTGCAGCAGTCCCTGCTCAACCAAAAGGTGACTAAGATAAACCTCGGTGTCGAGCCTTTCAAATCCGTGGTCGGAGTGCATAATTAACAAGTCATCATCAGCAATCCTGGAGATTATTTCTCCTATGGCCTGGTCGATTTTTCTAAAATGGTCCAGAAAAGCATTGTGATATTTATGGTCTTTATCCTCGTAGGCATTCCACAGAAAATGCATCAGTCTGTCTGTGCCGGTGAATACAAGCATAAAGGTTTGCCAGTCTTGTGTGTCCCACAGATACCGGTAAGCCTCGATTCTTGCCTGCAGAGTCTTTTCAAGGTCCTCCAAAAACAAATCCATTGAACTGTGGGCCTTCTGTGCATCGACATCAAGCCGATAGTCCAACTCCTGCAAAGGCGCTATCAGAGACTTTGGATAAATGCTCTTATCGAAATCTATGGACACAAAACCTGAAATCAGTACCCCGTTAGTCTCACGAACAGGATAAGTAGACGGCACATTGATTATGACGGATTTGTCCTGCCAAACCTCCCAAAACGGCGGCGCTTTAAGGTGGCTAAAATTCATGAATTTCATTCGATAAGAGTCAGGATGCAAGTCCGTGAAACCGAAAACACCATGCTCGCCGGGATTTCGCCCGGTAATCATAGACGACCATGCTACCGAGGATATCTCCGGGATAGACGAAGCCATCTTTTTGAATATCCCCTCTGAAATCAGCCGGCTGGTATTCGGCATAACGCCTGTCTCGGCAAAGTCGGCCAGCATACCAAAGGGCACGCCATCAAGGCCTATGATTACAGTTTTTGGATTTCCGGCCATACTAATGTTGGTCTTTAGTGGTAATTATTCCACCAGCGCATATGTTATCGTCTTGAACAAGAACAAATCTGCCCAATTCCTGAATATCGTTGAAGTCTTTTATAACTACCGGCTTCTTGGTTTTAAGAACAACTTCGGCAACTTCAAGATTCTTGAGTATTTCAGCATTCTCGCTGATGATTTCAAGCGTTGAGGAATTAATTCTTTTATTGATACTTTCTATTTTACAGCTTGTTTCCTGGGTTGCGCACCGTAAAGTAAGTTTCTGCTCTTTATTAAAATCCTTCCTGGTCATCCAGAAGATATTAGCTGAGACCCTGTCTGTTGAGATTGGATTATCGTCAGAACCGCATATGACATTGCCGCGTTCGAGAAAAACTGAATCAGTGGTTGTAATGCCTATACATTCGCTTGCGACTGCTCTGTCGGTATCTTCAAGAAATTTTTCGATAGAATTGACGCTTGTCACCTGGCCCGATGGAAGGACCTTTATCTTGTCACCTTTGGCGATTGCCCCGGACTCCACCCTGCCAACATTGATTCTCTTATCATCTACCTTATACACATCCTGTATGGGGAATAACAAAGGTTTATCCTGGGGCAACTGTCTGTTCTGCAATGTGTCCAGGCTATCCAGAAATGTCGGGCCATCGTACCATTTCATATTTTCAGACTCCCCGGCCACGTTGTCGCCTTCAATTGCTGAAATAGGGATGTAAAAAACCGGGGCAATATTTATTGACTTCAGAAACTCGGCCAGGTCGCTTTTGATGGTTTGGAAACGCTCCTGCGAGAAATCCACCATATCCATTTTGTTTATGACAACGACAACCTGTTTCAGTCCCAGCAGTGATAACATATACGAGTGTCGCCTGGTCTGCTCTTTAACACCCTCGGCAACATCGACAATTAAAACAGCAGATTCGGCCTGCGAAGCACCGGTAATCATATTCTTAACAAATTCCACATGCCCAGGAGCGTCGATTATCACATAACTTCTTTTCTTGCTGTTGAAAAAGACCTGCGTTGTATCTATAGTGACACCCTGCTTGCGTTCTTCTTCCAGGTGGTCGAGCAGGTATGCAAACTCTGTACGTTTACCCTGCTTCGCGGAGGCTTTTTTAATTTCCTCAATTTTATCCGGCGGCAACGAGTTGGTGTCATAAAGCAGTCTTCCAATCAGCGTCGATTTGCCATGGTCGACATGACCTACAATAACAAAACTGAGCCCGTCCATTTTAATCCTTGTCTATATAACCTAAATCTCTAAGTTTATTCTTAATTTCTTCCATGTCTTCTTCTTTCAAAGCCCTCTCTACGGGCAACGATGCCAATGGGTGCTCCTTTCTGCCCACACCCAAAAAGATCCAAACCCTTTCGTGCACGTAATAAAGAATCAGTTTCACCACCACTTCGATGGCTCCGGCTCCAAGAGCAAGAACAAGTTTGCCGGTCAAAGCGAAGATAATCAGCATCGTAGTAGCAGTAGCAAAGAAGCGCCAGCTTAATGCTTTCAAGATTGACCGGTGGTGGGCGTCCTTAAAAGTGGCCATATCACATATATCCCAAAGATCGTAATTTCTGCATCATATAATCGTCTTCTTTGTCCTGTGCCCGGCCGCTCCTCTCGGAAATTTTGGAAGTTTTTAATTCTTCAACAACCTTATCTATGGTATCAGCATCTGAGTCTATCGGCGAACAGCAGGTCTGGCATCCTATACTGCGATACCGTTTTCCATTCTTTGCAAAATAAAGGGATGTAACAGGAATGTTTTCTTTTTTGACATATTCCCATACATCAATTTCGCGCCAGCCAAGTAAAGGATGAACCCGCAGATGCTCTTCGGCGGCGGCTTTGGTCTTATACTGGTCCCACAACTCCGGCGGCTGATTCTTATAATCCCATTCGAAGTCCTCGTCTCTCGGACTGAAAACTCTTTCTTTGGCCCGGATACCGTGCTCATCTCTTCGGATGCCGAGGTACAAGGCCTTAAACCCATGCTCGGCAATAGCTATTTTAAGGGCAACTGTCTTGAGTTCATTGCAGCATTGAAACGCTCCTTTATCATGGCTCATACCCTTCTTGATGGCTTCTTCGTTTCTGGTAACGATTAAATTAAGTCCCCAGAGTTTCGCGTACTTCGCTCTGAAGTCATAAATCTCCTTAAACTTATAGGTAGTATCGATATGAAGAACCGGAAAAGGTACCCTGCCGAAGAAAGCCTTTCTCACCAACCAAAGCAAACAGGTAGAATCTTTGCCTATTGACCAGAGCATCGCCACATTTCTGAACTGGCTGTAGGCCTCTCTAATGATGAAAATACTCTGGTTTTCCAACTTATCCAACAAACTGAGACTGGAATCCATATTGAAGACACTTTCAAAATAATTAACAATCTTCTCATTACCTCAAACGTATAGTTTAACAAACTTATTATTTCCTGTCTAACAAAAAAAACCCGGCGTTTTGCCTTGTATCGAATACCGTAATACGCTATAATTACCAGGCAGGCAAAGAAGTTAAAGACTATCTTCCTGCCAGGACGATTAATACCTTAATACCGAAGGTAGCGTCAATTGTCGCAGGGTATTTCGTGTTTTGAAGGGATTATGCTGAAAAAAATTATTGGTGGAGTGATTGCATTCGCAATTTTGGGATGTATCGCAGGTATCTTCGAAAAAAGCTCATTTATCTATGTTCCATATTCCATAACAATAATCATCCTCACAGATTTTTGCGGTTTAGCAGAGAGTAAATATGAAAAATCCGGTAAATCATAAAAAACATTTCAAATTTTTACTGTTGGCTGTTATTTTTGTTTTGGGTCTTTGCGACCAGGCTTATGCTTATATCGGCCCGGGGGCCGGGGTGGCCGTGGTAGGTTCTTTTCTGGCAATGTTCACTGCCATGTTACTGGCGACATTGGTGCTGCTGACCTGGCCGATACGCTACATCTTCCGAATAATTCGCTATCGAGGCGCTTTGGCCAAGAGCAGAGTTAAAAGATTTGTAATACTCGGCCTGGATGGGATGGATCCAGGGTTAACTGAAAAAATGATAGTTGACGGCAAACTTCCCAATCTCGCCAAACTTCGTGACCAGGGATGCTTTAAACCGCTGGCTACTACCACACCTTCGATGTCACCGGTGGCATGGTCATCATTTCAGACCGGGGTCAATCCCGGCAAACACAATATTTTTGACTTTCTGACGCGTGACAAACAAAGCTATCAGCCCAAACTAAGTTCGGTAGATATCAAAGGACCTCGGCGAATAATCCGTTTGGGCAAATATCAACTGGCCTTGGGCAAACCAGACATTCGCCTGTTGCGCAAAGGTAAACCTTTCTGGAAAACACTTGGCGAGTACGGTATATTCAGCAATATTATTCGTGTACCTCTGACATTCCCACCCGAAAAATTTCGTGGCGTACAACTATCGGCAATGTGTGTCCCGGACCTGCGCGGTACACAGGGAATGTTTTCCTATTATACTACTCAATCCCCTGACGATAACCAACATATCGGCGGTGAAGTTTTTTATGTCACTAAGAACAGCAATACTATAAAAGCGGAACTGCTCGGCTCGGAAAACCCGCTTCGCAACGATAACAGTATTTTGAAAAGTCCCTTTGCCGTAACAATCAAAGACCGGGATTCGGCGAATCTGGGCATTAACAAGGAAGTATATAAGCTTAAAACCAACGAGTATTCCGAATGGATAAAAGTCAGCTTCAAAGCGGCGCCCGGCATAAAAGTGCACGGCATCTGCAAATTTCTTTTGCTAAGTACCACACCTGAGTTTCGATTGTACGTTACGCCCATTAACATCGACCCTGAAAAGCCGGTAATGCCAATCAGCCATCCCAAGGTTTATTCGACTTACTTCGCCAAACTTTTCGGCCCATATGCCACTTTGGGCCTGGCAGAAGACTCGTGGGCCCTTAACGAAAAAATCCTCAGTGACGACAACTTCCTGCAGCAAATCCTCCAGACGGACGCTGAGCGTGAAAAGATGTTTTTTGATTCTCTGGACAAAGTCAAACAAGGCTTGTGCGTATGTGTCTTTGACGGCACCGACCGCGTCCAGCACGGTTTCTGGCGGCAAATCGATGAAGAACATCCCGCTAACGCCGGCGACCAACAGCAATCCTGTAGCAAAAACAATGCTATCGAACACGTATATCAAAAGGCCGATGCCCTGGTCGGCAAAACCATGGAAAAATGCAGAGATAAAGACACCGTACTTATGGTCATCTCCGACCATGGTTTTTGTTCATTCCGTTACGGCGTTGACCTCAATCACTGGCTTGAAGAAAACGGCTATCTTAAAGTTAAAGACGGCCAACGAGGACAAAAACATCTGGCCGGCATCGACTGGTCGCAAACACGCGCTTTCGCTATCGGTCTGACGGGAATCTTTCTCAATCTCAAAGGCCGGGAATCCCAGGGGATAGTAGACCCGGGCAGGCAGGCTGACCAGTTGCGCGAAGAAATCGCCGAAAAGCTGGGTAAACTAATCGACCCCGCAAAACAAACCCCGGCAATTAAACAGGTTTATAATGCCCTGAAAATTTTCCATGGGCCATATAAAGACCAGGCTCCCGATTTGATTGTGGGCTATAATAAAGGCTATCGAGCATCCTGGGAAACAGCCATCGGACAGGTCACCGACAAAACCATCGGCGATAATACCAAAGCCTGGAGCGGCGACCATTGTATCGACTCCTCTCTTGTGCCCGGTGTACTTTTTTGCAACCGGGCAATCGAGGCTGAGCAGCCAAGATTAATGGATATCGGCCCGACAGTGCTGGATATGTTTGGCATTAACGTGCCTAAAAATATGGACGGCAAACCGTTAGTGGTAGCTGATAGAGGGTAGTAATAATGACGTATGATAAAAATAAAAAACTTGGCAGAAGAGAATTCCTGAAGAAATCGGCCGTCACTACCGGAGCCTTTGCAGTGGGCCTGGGCAACAGCCCTGTCTATTCAGCAAAGAGCAAATCTGCCTCAACAGAATCAAAGAAAAAAGTAATTGTCATTGGCATAGACGGCATGGACCCGCGATTGTCTGAAAAAATGATGGATTCCGGCAAACTGCCTAATTTCAACAAGCTCCGCATATTTGGTGGGTATAAGCGATTAGGAACCAGTATTCCTCCGCAAAGTCCCGTAGCCTGGGCAAATTTCATTACCGGTGCAGGACCCGGTACTCACGGTATATATGGTTTTGTGAAGCGAGAGCCCCAGAACCCATGCAAAGTAACTAATTCCATTGCCAGTATTAAACCTGGGATTGGGATTGCTGCAGGCAGGCATTTTTTAATGCTGCGCCAGCCTAAGACTGTTCTTGGTCGCCAGGGAGTACCGTTCTGGGACTATCTCGACCGGGCAGGGGTATCCTCAGCAGTTTACCTGGTACCTTCAAATTATCCTCCAAGCCACTCTAAGTATGGCCATCATCGAAGCCTTTCAGGCATGGGCACTCCCGATTTGATGGGTACGATGACTACTTATCAATACTTCACAGAAGATGGGCCGGACACGGCTCAGCAAAATAAAGGTGGGATACATTCTGGGATAAATTTCAAGAATGACAGTGCTCAGGGCCAATTGCAGGGTCCTGTAAACTACTTCCTGAGAAAATCAAAACCATCGGTCATCAAGTTTTCTGTTCATCGTGACCTGCCGGCCAGAGCAGCAGTGATTGAAATACAGGGACGGAGGATTCTGCTCAAAGAAAGACAATGGAGCGACTGGGTTGAACTGGATTTTGAATTTGATATGCCGGTTTTTATGCCGGACAAACACTTAAAAGGTATTTGTCGGATTTATCTGCAAAACCTTGCTCCGACATTTCGTCTTTATATTTCTCCAATTAACATTAATCCAGCCGATCCGACCATGACGATTTCCGAGCCGGCTGACTTCTCCAAACAGATTGCTAAAGAGATGGGATTGTTTTATACCATTGGCTTCAATGAGGATTTCAAGGCCCGCAACAACAATCTGTTTACCGATGAAGAATATGCCACACAGACTGAAATGGTTCTGCAAACAAGATTAAAGCTGTTGGACTATGCCCTTAAACACTATGACGATGGTTTGCTGTTTTTCTACTTTTCCAGCACTGATTTGCAGTCGCATCTGTTCTGGTGGGATTCGGATGAGAAACATCCATATCGGTCCAAATGGCAGGCTATGAAATATCACAACCATATTAAGAAACTTTACAAGAGAATGGATGATATGCTGGGAAGTCTGCTGAAACGCTACGGTGATGAAGCCACCATCATTGCGATGAGCGACCACGGGTTTTCACATTACATAAAGCACTTTGGTACCAACGCCTGGTTACGCGATAACGGCTATATTCGCCCATCGCGCTGTACGGCACTATGTCCCAATCAGGACGATCCCGGCTTTGGAGTCAATTGGAATAAAACGCGTGCTTATGGTATTGGCTTCAACGACTTATATCTCAATCTTGAAGGACGTGAGGAGAATGGGATTGTAAAACCAGAGCAGCGCGAAGCGCTGTTGCAGGAACTGATTACTAAACTCCAGGCGGTACGCGATGTAGACGGCGGTGTCGTAATTCAAAAAGTATATCGTGGTGATCAGGTTTATTCGGGGCCGGCTATGAAATACGCACCAGATTTAGTTTTAGGTTTCAAACGAGGCTATAAAGCACGCGGCAAGGACTCGCAGGCAAAAATATCACTTAACGTATTAGCCAAAAATACGGACCCCTGGACCGCAGACCACTGTTTCGCTGCAGAGGAAGTTCCCGGTGTGCTGTTTTCAAATCGCCCTGTCCGTGCAGAAGCTCCTTCATTGATAGATTTGGCTCCCACGATTCTGGCAGAATTCGGATTGAACAGACCAGACACAATGGAAGGCAGAAACGTATTTGCTTCATAATCGCAAACTATGAGTGGAAAAATTGGAGTCGAAAAATGACCGGCAGTCGGCAAAAATTTGACAGAAGAGAATTTCTGAAGACCTCTGCCGTAACGGCTGCAGCGATTGCCGGGGGATTGGGTACAAAGTCGGCCTATGCGGGCAAAAAGGGGCGAACTGGTCCATGGAAAAAAGTGATTGTCATTGGCATAGACGGCATGGACCCGCGATTGTCTGAAAAAATGATGGACGAGGGGAAACTGCCGAATTTCGCAAAGTTACGCAAACAGCAAGGGTATAGTCGGCTTGGTACCAGTACCCCGCCGCAAAGCCCCGTAGCCTGGGCAAATTTCATCAACGGCGCAGGACCCGGCTCTCACGGAATCTTTGATTTCATTCACCGTCATCCGGAAAGACAGGTTGCCCCATTTTTGTCCACCACAGAAACAGTTGCAGGCGAAGGTTATCTTGAAATAGGTGACCACAGGCTGCAGTTGGACTTTTGGCCCTTCAACCACAAACCAGCCGCCACCCTGCTGCGGCGACAAGGAGTACCTTTCTGGGATTATCTCGACCAGGCCGGTATTAGTTCGACGTTCTACGACTTGCCTTCTAACTATCCGCCAAGTCCATCGAAATACGGTCACCATCAATGTCTGTCAGGCATGGGCACACCCGACTTACAGGGAAACCACGGTGGCTATCAGCACTTCGCAGAGGATGGGCCGGTCCGAATGAAAAATGAAGGAGGCTGTATAAGTTCGATGCTTTTCTTTGAGAATGAAACTGCTCGTGCAAAGTTGATTGGACCAACAAACACTTTACTTAAAAAACCTGAGCCGGTTACCATTGACTTTACCGTGCATCGTGACGTACAGGCTCAGGCAGCAGTAATTGAAATCCAAGGACAAAGAATCCTGCTCAAAGAGGGCCTATGGAGTCGCTGGATAAAACTGGATTTCGAAATATCTATGCCTGTATTTAAACCCAACGAGCATATCAGCGGGATATGCCGTTTTTATCTGCAGGAGGTTGGCCCGAACTTCAGATTATATGTTAGCCCTATCAATAGTGACCCGTCCGACTCATTTCTTCAGATTACTGAACCGCCGAAATTTATTAAGGAAATTTCGAATAGGCTGGGATTGTTCTACACCACCGGTTTTCAGGAAGACCATAAGGCATTATCGAACAAGGTATTCACCGATGCTGAATATGCCACCCAGGCCGGCATTGTACTTGAGGAACGGATGAATCTCTTAAACTATGCCTTGAAAAACTATGACGATGGCCTGTTATTCTTTTATTTCTCCAGTACTGATTTGCAGGCACATATGTTCTGGTGGGACTCACACGAAAAACACCCTACCCGTTCAACTGACCAGGCACAAAAATATTTCGGTCATCTCAAAGATATTTACCGGAAAATGGACAGTGTAGTTGGTGACATACTGAAACGTTACGGTGACCAGGCCACAATTATTGCAATGAGCGACCACGGTTTCGTCAATTTCAAAAGACAGTTCAATCTCAACACATGGCTGCGAGACAACGGCTATATTCAACCCGATGATGTCACTTCAGTTATGGCTGATGTAGACTGGTCCGTAACAAAGGCATACGGCTTAGGCATAAACGGCCTATACCTGAATCTCAGAGGCCGCGAGAAGTATGGTATCGTAGAGCCAGGTCAGGAGCGTGAAGAACTTATTACCGAATTGGTAAACAAACTTGAGGCGGTCCGCGACACCAACGGCAAAAGCGTCATCCGCAAGGTATACCGAACTGACAAGGCTTATTCGGGCCCGGCAACAGCTTTAGCTCCCGATTTAATAATCGGCTATCGCCGCGGTTACCGTGCTTCATGGTCTACCGGCCTGGGAGATATGGCCGAGGAAGCGCTGTCGGACAATGATTCTGCGTGGAGTGCGGACCATTGTGTCGACCCTATGGAAGTGCCGGGAGTTATCTTCAGCAATAAACCCATAGCTGCCAATGCGCCTGCCCTTGTGGATTTAGCGCCAACTATTCTGACAGAATTCGGGTTAAAAGTACCATCGGCAATGGATGGGAAAAACATTTTCGCAACGTAATATAAACAGTTGAACAACGGAGTGATAAAATATGGCCAAAATCAAAATCGAGGCGAACCTTTTTGCACGTGCTAAAGATGCAGCCGATACCGCCGGATACAGCAGCATCGAGGAATTTGTAGCTCATCTTATCGAAAAAGAACTCGCCAAGCACGAATCAGGAGAAACTGATGAAAAGATAGCGGACAAGCTTCGCGGACTGGGGTATATCGAATGAACAACCTGCTGACCCAGATTATAATTTTGGTAAACGCCCCGATTAATGCCTTGGGCAAGTCCCTGCAAACGCCAATTACCTCGCTACCCGGCTGGCTGTCAAATACAATCATATCAGCGGTTACCGGCGTCTTGTTAATGGTTGTTTTTAAGTACACATCTAATCAGCGTGCTATCGGCCGGGCCAGAGACACTATTAGCGCCAATATGTTAGCACTTAGGCTGTTCAAAGACAGCGTCCTGGTGACATTGCAGGTGCAGGGGCGAGTTTTCAAAGGGGCTTTGCTTCTGCTGTTACATTCTATTCGGCCGATGCTGGTAATGATTGTTCCGGTATCTCTGCTACTGGGACAACTGGGGCTTTGGTATCAATATCAGCCGTTACAACCAGGCCGGCACGCCATAGTTACTATGCAGCTCAACGGTGCGACTGACCTGCCCTGGCCTAAAGTAAGTATCAGCCCGGCATCGGCATTTGAGGTTATGGTAGGTCCGAGCCGAATTTCAAGTAAACGTCAAATATGCTGGGAAATAAAGGCACGCAAAAACGGTTATCACAATATAGTTTTTCATGTAGATGAAAACAAATTCGAAAAACAACTGGCAATCGGTGACAACTTTATGCGAACAAGTCCTAAACGCCCCATCTGGCGGTGGTCCGATGTTCTGCTGCACCCCCTCGAAACTCCTTTTGCCCCTGATTCAAGCGTCCAGTCTATCAGCATCGATTACCCCGAGCGTCCCTCTAAAACCAGCGGAACCGACTGGTGGGTAATCTATTTCTTCATAGCTTCGACGGCCTTTGCTTTGATTTGTAAACCGTTTTTGAAAGTCAGGATATAAGAGCCTGCCACCCGTAATCCCACAAATGTCACCTCTCAACCTTTTCACCAGCCATGCTCAGCACTGGATTATCCATATTAGATTTCAACACCATCGGTACTGTCAAGCAAACTAATTGAAAAAGGCATGGTCTTTCATATAGACAAACATCTATGACAGATTCATACCTCGATGGTTAATGCCTCATTGATTTGTTTCACAAATTATGATAAGATAGAGGCAATCTATGGTAACTAAACGTTAGAACAGGGAAAAAATATGAACAAACGTTTGACTCGCTTACTGCTTGTAGCATTGGTCGCGTGTTTTGCCGCCATTGCGACCCATCTTGTAAAAATCAAATCTACACTCGCGACCGAGCAACAGGCGACTAAGATTCTAGATGCAACCGGAATTAGTGGAGGCCTGGTTGTTCACGTCGGCTGCGGGAACGGCAAACTCACCGCCGCACTTGGCGCGAATGACTATCTGGTCGTGCACGGCCTTGCCGAAAACCAGCAAAGTGTAAATACGGCTCGTACTCACATCAAATCTCGCGGACTCTATGGAAAGGTATCAGTGCAGAAGTTTACCGGAGACAGCCTGCCTTACATTGACAATCTCGTCAATTTGCTTATCTGTGAGAAGCCGGGCAGGATTTCGATGCAAGAGATTATGCGCGTCTTAGTTCCCAACGGTATTGCTTATCTAAAGAAGGATGGCCAATGGACAAAAATTGTCAAACCCCGGCCCGAAAATATTGATGAGTGGACCCATTACATGCATGACCCCGGCAACAACGCTGTGGCCAATGACTCTGTCGTAGGTCCGTGCAAGCAGCTTCAGTGGACCTGTGGTCCGAAGTGGAGCAGGTCTCATGAAAAAATGATCGGGGTAAATGCCATGGTCTCAGCTGGCGGGCGAATTTTCTACGTCATAGATGAGGGCCCGATGGAATCGATTCAATTGCCGCCTAAATGGCGACTGATTGCCAGGGATGCCTTCAATGGAACCATTCTTTGGAAGCGTTCTATCCCGTCATGGTATTCGCATCTGTGGCCGCTCAAAAGCGGGCCTGCCAAACTGCCGCGAAGGTTAGTTGCCGTAGGTGACCGCGTCTACGTAACGCTGGGCTACGATGCGCCTGTTACGGCCCTGGACGCCGCTACAGGTGAAACGCTTGTGACTTATGACCAAAGCAGTGGTACAGAAGGGATAATTGTCTCTGACGGCATTCTGTTCGCCAACATCACCGAGGACATCAAGGCGCCTGTCTTTGAACCCGAAGACGCTTTTGTCTGGAATGAAGCTGCGCGTGCAAGGCTCGTAGGTAAATGGACTCGCGAAGGCGGTAAGCAATCGGTCGCGGCGTTTCAAGTCGAAACGGGCAGGCTTTTATGGCGAAAACCTTATCCGGTTGCGCCGCTCACACTTGCCGCGGATAACCAGGGCGTATATTTCAGCGATGGACATAAAATCTTCAGCTTGAATCGCCAGGATGGCCGCAAACTTTGGGAATCAGAAGCTATTGCCTCAGAATCGCAATACATAAGCGCGCATGCACCCACTCTGGTCGTCTATAAGGATGTAATTCTCTATTTACCAAGAATGAAATGGAACCCTAAGGATACTTATTTAATTGCCCTGAACAAGAGTACCGGAAAGGTATTGTGGAATACATCAGGGCATCCTCGTTCAGGCCACTGGTCTCCTGGGGATGTGCTGGTCATTAACGACGTCGTGTGGTCCGGCGGAGCCAGAGGCCTCCCATTTATCGGCAGGAACCTGAGGACCGGCGAGGTAGAAACCAGCTTCGACCCGCCTGAGATGCGGTGGTTTCATCCGCGCTGCTATCGCTCAAAAGCAACCGAACGCTACATCCTGCCGTCCCGAACCGGGATTGAATTTGCCGATGTTAATAAAAAACAGGCATCTGTTCAGCACTGGGTTCGCGGCGCCTGCCTGTACGGCATCATGCCCTGCAATGGGCTTATCTATACACCTCCTAATCCCTGTGCGTGCTACCAGGAAAGCAAACCAATTTCCTTCAATGCCTTTGCGCCCGCTGCGACCACTGCTTTGCCGGAAGTGCCGAATGAAAAAAGACTCCAGCCCGGACCGGCATACAAAGATGCGGAAGGTTCAGCCTCAACAGCACAGGACAACTCCGATTGGCCAACCTATCGCCATGATTCTCAAAGAAGCGGTTTTACCGCCTCAGACGTTTCTTCGCAGTTGAAACAGAGCTGGCAAAGCGAACTGGGAGGCAAACTCAGCAGCCTGGTCTCTGCGCAGGGAAAAGTTTTTTCCGTATCGGTCGATACACACACCGTCCATGCTGTAGATGCCGCTACCGGCAGGAAGCTCTGGGACTTTACCAGTAACGCACGGGTGGATTCGCCGCCTACACTGTATAACGATAAGGTTATTTTTGGCAGTCGTGATGGCTGGGTCTATTGTTTGCGCGCCGGCGATGGCCAGATTGTATGGCGTTTTCTCGCTGCACCTGCAGAAAGATACCTGATGTCATATGGCCAGCTCGAATCAGTCTGGCCAGTTCATGGAAATGTACTCGTACAGAATGGCGTCGCCTGTTTTGTTGCCGGCAGGAACATGTTCCTTGATGGCGGTATGAGGCTTTATCGTCTTGACGCTAATACCGGAGACATGCTGTCTGTAACCGTAATGGACGAAAAGGACCCCGAGACAGGCAAGCATCTTCAGGAACTTCAGGCAGGTTGGGTCGGACTGACGATGCCGGTAGCTGTGCCGGATATTCTTTCCAGCGATGGTGAAAAAATCTACATGCGATCCCAGCCATTCGATATGGACGGCAAACGCACCAGGGTAGCTCCTGACCTGGATTTCACTCATCAGGGAAGAGCCGACGCTCACCTGTTTACTCCCACCGGTTTTTTGGATGATACATGGTTTCACCGCAACTACTGGCTCTTAGGTGTCACTATTAATTCCGGCTGGGGTGCATGGTACGAGGGTTTGAGATACGCACCATCCGGGCTGATTCTTTCCTTCAATGATAAGTCTGTCTATGGTTTCGGTCGCAGGCCTGAGTACTTCGGTCAGTCATCGGTGATGGAGTATCAGCTTTATTCAGCAAACCGCAGCCCCGATGCTAACGGCCCGGAACGTGTCGAGCAAACCTCTGAAAAAATAAATGCCATGGGCCGTGACAAACGCGAGCAGGGCGAAGCACAAAAGGCCAATTGGAAGATGCGCAAACAATTTTCCGCAAGCGAACTGACGGCTACGGGTTACCACTGGATAAAAACAGATATTCCGCTTCTGGCCCGGGCAATGGTACTGACCAACAAGGTCCTTTTTGTTGCCGGCCCGCCAAATCTGGTCAACGAAGAGGAAGTGTGGGATAATCCAGGCGACCCGGAATTGAAAAAGAAACTCGTAGAACAAGCCAGGGCATGGAAAGGTGAACACGGCGCCCTCCTGCAGGCCATAGATATTTCCGACGGCAGGTGCCTGGCCGAATACAAACTGGACGCCCTGCCAGTCTTTGACGGTATGATTTGTGCCGGCGAACGATTATATATTTCACTGACCAATGGAAAGGTAGTGTGCTTTCAGAAAAAGTAGCTTTTTCGCCATTATCATTTGACAATTGGCGTCAGAACGATATTTCGATATTTAATGGATGAGTGGTCACCTTGTAGATAGACCGGGCCGGGCCTGAATTCATCCGACCACAGCGCACCGCCGGTACAGCCTAAGAGCGGCTGGTTGTCAATAACAACCCTGCCGTTCAGTTCCACTGTCACATGACGCTCTACAAGCATGATATTCATCACCTGCCACTGCCCTGCGGGCTTTTCAGCATTTGCACCGGGCGTAATCCTGCTGTAAATCGCCCCCATGTTATGTGAGTCGAGCGCTTTGCCGTACGAATCGCTGACCTGGACCTCGTAGACACCTCGCAGATAAACACCGCTGTTACCCTTCTTGGGGACATTGACTTCCAATTTCAGGTTGAAATCCTCGAACTCCGCCACCGTGCGAAGGTCACCATAGCGAACACGTGGTTCGCCCTTTTGCTGAACCAGCCTGTTTACAAGAACGCCATCTTTCACCGACCAGCCATTAACCCGGTCTGGATTGGTCAGCTTCCACCCATCCAGATTAGTTCCGTTAAACAGCACAATCTCTTTGCCGTATTTGACCTTCGACAGGTCCGGCCTTGGAGGCAGCGCAGCAATCCGCCTGCCGGTAAACTTATTTATGTTAACCCCTTCTCCGTTTGGTTTAGGCATAATTTTTGTCAAATAAAGCTCATCTCCGCAGACTTCCGCTACAATCGTTTCCGTGAACGCCTGTGTCCGTATCACTTTGCCTTCGACATCTTTGCGTTCAACCCTGCGAACACGTGTGACGGTCAGGGCATCGCCATCCATATAGACACTGGCCACGGGCCGCACACTTCCCCAACCCCACAGGATTTTGGCGTCTAAATACCCGGCTTCCTGCGTAACACCCAGCCAGCCGGCATGACCGCCGGGAATTGTCAACGCCCAGCGCCCAATATAAGGATTACCGCTTTCAACGGCTGGAACCGATGCACAACCGGTACATAACGCTGATAAGACCAACACACAATAAATGCTTTTATTCATAATCAATCATCTCCAGGTTAATTCTGCTCAGCTGCACCGCTGAGCCTCATTTCTAATAGGTTATAAGTCTATCCTGAAAAGTAAAGTTTTTTTGCTGCTGCTTAAAGCTTTTTCCCAATGCCGCCGGTCAGTCTCATATCAAATCGTTGACATTCAAAGCAGCGTCTGTTATTATATGGAATTAGAAGGCGTAAAAACTGTTTTTAAAAGTTTTAAATGGGAAATATCATTTTAGTATAAGCTTTTATACGCCGAATACCACAAATAGTGACTATTCTGCGCAGCTTATTTTCGAAGGGTATGGGAACAACTATGGCATACCGTAAGCCCCTTTTGTTTGCTTTACTTTTCTGGTTGTTTTTTACTTCAGCCGTTGTTGCTCAAAGCCCCTGGAGTTTTCTTGTTATCTGTGACAGCCGAAGCACCGGCACAGACGATAACAACGGCGTCAATACCCCGATACTCGCTGAAATCGCCAATGAAATAGTGGCCCATAATGTTGATTTTGTTTTATTTCCCGGTGACCTTGTCAACGGCGCTGTCGACCAGACCGTCATGCAAAGTCAGTTTACTACATGGCGTGACACGATGCAGATTGTTTATGACGCAAATATCGGAGTATATTCTGTTCGCGGCAACCACGATATGGGTAATCCATCGGCTACGACCGCCTGGAAAAATGTCTTTACCGGCGATTACGCCTTGCCCAATAACGGTCCAACGGGTGAAATAGGGCTGACCTATTCACTGTCGCATAAAAACGCATTTATTGTCGGTCTCGATGAGTATATAACCGGCCAATACCACCGCGTTAACCAGACCTGGCTAAACGCGCAATTAGCAGCGAATACCAAACCACATATCTTTGTTTTCGGCCATGCGCCCGCCTTTAAAGCAGACCACAGTGGCTGTCTCGATGATTACCCCACCCAGCGGAACGCCTTTTGGGCCAGCTTGAAAAATGCCGGCTGTCGCACGTATTTTTGTGGTCACGACCATTTTTACGACCATGCGGTTGTTGACGACGGTGACGGAGATTCGAGCAACAACATTCATCAGTATATTATAGGGACCGCCGGGGCACCACTTAGACCTTGGTCGCCGCCGTATAATGGAGAAAACAGCGGTATGACCGTTGAGCAAATCCACCACGCCGAGCAGTTCGGCTATATTCTGGTTAAAGTTGACGATATGGACGTGACCATGATCTGGTATCAGCGCGACGACGCTACCGGCCAATACGCTCCGGTCATCGGCTCGTTAGATTTGGAGCCGGACGGTGTGATTGATTTGGCCGACGTCGCCATACTTGCCGAAAACTGGCTGAGAACGGACTGCCGAACAGGTAATAATTTCTGCAACTGGGCCGATATAGATCAACTCACAACCGTTGATATGGTCGACTATGCACTTCTCAGTTCAGAATGCTGCGAATGATATCAAACCAGGACAGTCGCAGTTTAGCGTAAAGCTCATAGAAGACCGGCAGCCGGTACAGCGAAGATATCAAAGGCAGGGCCGAACTGGCGCAAATAGTAGAGTACATAAGCCTGCTTGAAAACAAACACCGGCAGCATCAAGACAATTCCGATATAGGGTATCGCCATGAAGCAGGCGGCACAGCAGCAGGTTCCAAGCACTAACGCCAACAAAATCATACCGATAGCCATCGCTATTACAATCTGGAAGAGTATGTATAAGACGAAAGCACCCTTTCTGGAAGAAAGCATTTGACCGAATTGACGCCAGGCCTCGATACAACTGCACCCGCGCAGATACATAATCGGTATTACGAAATCGTTTGTGAATTTGAAGAACAGTGCCGAGGCCAGCCCTAAAAGGACCATAATAAGAGAAAGACAAACTATAGCAACGATTTCGGCGATACGGGGACAGGCACCGTTTCCTATCAACGGAATAATCATCAGACCGATTATTATAGCGAACAGAGCAAAGCAAACAAAAACGACAAGGCCGGCTACAAGCTTAAAGACAACCAGACTGTTGGCGGGTTTCCGAAATTTGTGCCACGGTGTTTTTACTTCGGCTTTGTTGCCGCTGATACAGTAGATAAACATAAATCGCCCTCGACTGCTGAGCCAGACTAAAGTAATCATAATAGCTAATCCAATCAGCAGACCGACCGAACCGAGAACTATTATCAGCAACAGATGCTCTGAAAAGACGTTCTGGACCTGACCTAACCGAGACCCAGGGTGGCGCAAGTTCTTGAAAGGAAAATTGAAATGCGGGCCACTTTGACCAAGCAATGCCAGCCAGGCGCAGAAGCCGATAGTGAACCACTTGCCTAACTCGAAAGGTTTGAAAAGTATGGTTTTCACCCTTTCTACAGCAAGGCCGACAGGCTCGATTACACTTATATTGGGTAGATGTTCGGCAATCATAAGGCCGGTCCTGTATAATGCCTCGGGATAAATACACCGCGTTAGGAATAACTAAGGTCTTCGAATAGATTCTGTCTTTAACAGGAGTTTCAGCTAACATACGCTACTTGTCAAGACAAATTGACATTTCCGCCAGATCACATACTCGCAGGGACTCGAACCCCCGGCACCTTGCGGTACAACGGCCTCAACAATCCATATTTTCTTTTTGAATTTTGCTACTTGTACTCCGAAGCGATGCTTCGCGCAGGAGTATGTCATTTCTTGTCCTCCGCAGCTAAATAAAATTTTCATTTTTTTCTTGCAATAGAGACAATATATGGCTATATAATAGATATACAACGGAGAGAAAACCGCTGGTAAATTAGAATCACTGAGATTCTATACGTGACCGGATAAACCGGCAGACAAGTATTTGGGAAGCGTGTGGAAAGCTCGGTGGCTTTCGTTTATACGGAAGCCGCCGTATGCTTTTGTGCTGATTATTGCACAAAGGCTGGTGTTCTCTTGTAGTTTAGAAAGAGCATCGTTTGTTTTTGCGTTCCCAAGGCCCTGCCGGGCCTTTCCGGTGCGTGATTGCGGCGGTGCTCTTTATTTTTTTTGAGTCCTGCCTGTATATTCGTGATTTTTGGCCTTATCGGTTGTTGGCGCTGCCGATACAGGCGCTTACTGCTGTTAACCTTGGCGGTGGTATAGGTTAAACCGCCACTTTTTTGGATAGTACTTAATGAACCGCGTAGGGTTGGCTACCATAAATCCTACGCGGTTTATGGCGGTGATTGGCCGTAAGGCAATGTTAGTGCGAAGAGGCTGATAGAAGGCAATGAGTAAAAAGGCCAAAAAGCAGACATCAAAAAGAAAAGCGAAAACAGCAGATATGCAGCAGCTAACAGAATATGTATCGCATCTGCGCCAATTGCATAAGCTCCAGGGCGCACTGCTGAAAGAACTGGATAAATGCCTACCGAAAGGCTAAAAACCTGAGCAGCGGTACAGGGTAAACCGTCATTTTTTTGGTTCGTGGCTCGTGCATCTTTACTTCTTTGCTTCTTGCCTTTTACTTCGTGTTCTTCGTTCCTTTGTGGTGCTAAATAGAAAACTTGTGCCAGCGCAAGCGGGTATTGTAAATCGTCAATAGTAAATTGACTTCTTCCCCCGCGATACGCATCACGAATTGAGCCTTCGGCTCAACGTGTTAACTTAGGCAATATATACCGCCTTTTTCTCTTGCCCCCGCTTTTTGCCACCATAAAGCCCGATTTCAATCAAACGCGCATGTTCTCATTTTGAGAATCTCCAAAAGCACCGAATTTCTCCCGGTTTTCCTTTAAAAACCCACCGATTTCTTTCGATTTCTTCTGTTTTTTTACGTTTTTTGCCTTACCCATCTTAACACTTGCGCATTTGATTGACACGAATTGCCGATTTTCGCTCAAAATCAATCATCACTAATCAATAATCATTGATCATTTGACTAAACCTGCGCATATGATTGATTTTTCTGAATCACGAATCACGGCCCGAAAGGCGAAGGGCCGTCCTTAATTATTTCCCTTGACTTATAACGGCGATTTTGATACAATTACATCTGCGATGTACTTTACGGGAGGTGGGGTGCATGAGAAGGTTCAGGAGGGTGATGTCCGCCTTAAACCTTACGTTTTTTCCTCCTGGTATAAGCCCAAAGGGGTGATGGTCTTAACTGTATAAGACCCATGTCCCGGTGGCTGTCACCGAGTATTTTTCTTCAAAGTGAAGAGAACAAGTAAACCCAAAGTTGTGGTCTATTTGTTAGGCAGGGACTTGCTTTACATTCACGGATGAAAAGGCCGGGCAGAGATTGTAAAAACAGCCCAGTCCGGCCGGAATTCTTACACAAGGACGTATGGTAATGGTTCGTAAATTGGGTACATCCATGAAAAATTTGTCCGTAATTTACGGTTGGGGGGGACGAGAATAGAAAGAGTATTAACAAAAAAATATTTGGTGGTGATTGTGGGCTTACTGATGATTCTATCTAAGGCGCAGGCAATTGTCTTTATCAACGAAGTGTTCATCAATCCGCAGGATTTCGACGATGAAAACCATGAATATATCGAGCTTTTGGGCACTCCCGGAATGAAGCTTGACGGTTATGCAGTTGCGCTTCTAAACGGCACGAAGGAAAAGTATTACCCCTTAGACAGTATCCCGCTGGGTCCGGACTCGGCACCTGAAATCGATGAGTTTTTCAGTCTTGACGGACTTAGCCTCGGCGATAACGGGCTTCTGGCTCTTTTGAGAAGGAATCCAAGCGCTTACTATTACCCCAATCTCTTATCCGACTCTAAATGGGTAAACCGGAATACCCTTTGGAACGGCGGCAGAGACGACCCGAGTAACCTGTCCAATAAGGGTTCTGCTACCATTTTGTTGATTCGCAACCGACCAGGCCGGACCGAGGCAGACCCCGGCAATCCGGCAGGATTGCTCTGGGGAAAAGAAATCGCACATGACGCCGAACTGATCCCGGATCAAGGAGGGATGGATCAGTTTGGTAATGGAAATATCGATAAAGGCGACTCTAACGGAATGGGAGGTGATACACTCGAAATGACAGGGCTCAGTACGGTCGGTGACTTAAGTGACGATCTTGAGATCGTTGACGAGGTCAGCTACGAGGATGGACAGGGCTGGGAGTATGATACCGATGGCAGGCATGTCGATGACGGAAGTAGTTATCCCGGTTTGCCTCATCGTCATGTTCATGCCCTTGACGACCCGGCAGGATTTAACCCGGATGCCCTTTCTCGCGTGGACTATCGCACCAAAGGCATCGGCTGGGCGCCTGCCGGAGGCGGCACGGGAGAAATGACTAACGGCAATAACTGGCAGGATACCGCCACTGAACAATGGATACGTGGAGAAAGTACCTCGGTAACAGGTCCGCCGATCCGCTTCTACTATGACAATGACCCCAATAGCGACCCCGATGCTGTTCAGCCATATTACACCTATGTACCGCTGTGGCTTTATGACAGCAGTGCCCCGGATTACAGCTTCACACCGCTGTCATATCATATCGCGGCAGGCAGGATCAATCCCCTTGCTGTTCCTTTCATTCCGGGTGACTGCGACCGGGACGGTGTTTGCGATGTTAATGATATCAACAAGATTTCATCTGTCTTTGGTGACGACGACTGGATATTCAGCAACAGCTTCCACGACGCTCCGGAAGGTGATGAAGTTGACCCCGCTACCCAGACAAAACCCTGGGACGTAGATGCCACAGGGGATAATGGCATCGAAGCAAGCGATTTGCAATGGGTTCTTAATTTTCAGGGCGACACCACCGGACAAATCGTAGGCATTCGGTATGACAGTACCACGCCGGCCTCCAGTGGCGTGTATCTCAATTCTAATACCGGCGTTGATTGCAATGTAATCGCCGAGGTTAACCTACCAGCCGGACGCCCACTCGATTCGCTGTGTGTAGGCGATACTTTCGAGGTTACCGTAAGTGCCGAACTTGCCGCAGGAGCCAACACCGCCACCAACCAGAAAAACGGCGTTACCCAATATATCCATAATATTACGAATGGCTCCGGATACATCATCAAAATCACAGCAATTCAGACCCTTGGACCCTTCACTACGACCCTGCTGTCTCTACAGACACCGCATGTAATAGACGGCGATTTGGAACTTAATCTTGTTAACGGTTATACCATAAGAGTTACCGATGGCCTTATCGGCGCTGCAAATCTCTATCGTCTAACTCTGCTCGTTGTAGGC
>SDBV01003291.1_pt1 | contig 23913 bp, 22 predicted proteins | sample 2277081 | NCBI WGS metagenome assembly SDBV01 (sample SAMN10402039, study PRJNA504765) | marine sediment metagenome | isolation source: marine sediment core GS10_PC15, 223 cmbsf | place: Arctic Ocean: Southern Knipovich Ridge | collected 2010 | reverse complement strand
TGCGCGATAAGCAGCACTGACGGACCACCCTACCGGCGATTACCAGTTAGCTCTTGCCAAGGGTGTCTGTCGTACATGCGCCCGGAGGGACTCGAACCCTCGACACCCGGATTAAAAGTCCGGTGCTCTGGCCAGCTGAGCTACGGGCGCCCACCTAACTTAGCGGAGGCGGGCGCGCAAACCCGGCGCCAGTCGCACGGTAGGATGCGCCACCCGCCCGCGGCGCTGATTGTCCCTCTGCACAAAAGGAGTTCTATGCCTGAAGTCAGCTCATATAAGAACGGAGTCCCTTGCTGGTCCGACCTGACGACCACCGATCCGGATGCAGCCAAGAGCTTCTACAGCGACCTATTCGGCTGGGAAGTCGGCGAGGCCGGCGGTCCCGAGGTGGGTGGCTACACGCAGTTCCAGCAGGACGGCAAACCGCTTTGCGCGGTCTCAAAGCAGCAAGACCAGCAGGTCGAGATGGGCATTCCGCCGATGTGGAACTCCTACGTCGCGGCCGACAGCGCCGACGACACGACGGCCAAGGCCAAAGAGGCCAGCGGCACGGTGATGGCGGAGCCGTTTGACGTGATGGAGTTCGGCCGCATGTCAATAATCCAGGATCCGACCGGCGCGGTATTCGAGACCTGGCAGGCCGGCTCACACTCCGGCGCCGCGCTCGTCAACGAGCCGGTGTCGATGTGCTGGAACGAGTTGGCTACCCGTGACGTTGCGGCGGCTGGAGACTTCTACTCGAAGACCTTCGGATGGGAGACCTCCAAGGTCGACGGTCCGATGGACTACTACGAGTTGAAGAACAACGGCGACACTGTCGGCGGGATGATGCCGATGCCCGATGAGGTCCCCGACGAGGTTCCCTCCTTCTGGACGGTTTACTTTGCCGTCGATGACGCTGACGCGACGGTGGAGAAGGCCCAGGAGTTGGGCGGGAGCGTGACCGTCCCGCCGAGGGACATTCCCGCCGGGCGCTTCGCTCACCTGAGGGATGCGCAGGGCGCGGCCTTCGCCGTGATCAAGCTCAACGGCTGATACGAATCAGCCGGCGGACAGCGCCTGCAACCTGATCGGGTTCGCGGGCCATTTGCCGAGCCGTAACGCGCAGCACACGATAGCCCTCGAGCTGGAGCCGTGTGTCGCGCAGGCGGTCGCGCTCGAAAGCGGCGCGCGAGCGATGGAACTGGTAGCCGTCCAACTCGACTACGAGACCCTGTTGCCGCCACAGCGCGTCGACTTCGAGACCGACGACCGTCGTGTTCATGGCGGGCTTCGGCAGGTGACTCTTGAGGCACAGTTCAAAGAACCGCCGCTCAAGCTGTGAGCGTGTGACCGGTGGCTCATGCTGCTCGGCCAGGATCAGCCTCAGCTGCTTCATTCCTCGTCGTCCACGGAGGCGTTCGCGAGTACGCTCCACCGCCCAGAGGTCGAACAGTCCAAGCTGTTCCGCTCTCTCGACGACGCCTCCCAGCCGTCGCCGGTGGAGAGCGCCAGCGAGATCCACGATCGTCCTCGCAACGCTGGTTACGGGAATGGCGGTGCGCTCGTCTCGGTCCTCTGGGTCGAGCCTGCGCGTGCGATGGTGCCGTACACCGATCCGGGTCTGCACTCCATGGTGCAACGATGTCACGTCAACTCTCGCCGCCGCTGCTGATCCAATCTCCCATAGCGTCGCTGCGCTGCGATGGCTGAGCAGCGCTGCGGGACCGCAGGCGAGTACGGCGGCCATCCAGCGACCGCATCCAGTTGGCACCGGATGGCCGACCTGGTACACGCCTCGATGCAGCGGATGCAATCGTCCGCACGAGATTCGGTGGTCGATCGCGTTTCCTCGGAGCCCAATTTCGAGTAGCTGCTGTCGCGCCACGATCCCGTGCTGCCGCCCCGCCAACTCAGCAACTTCAACGTCAGGTGGCCCGAGTTTGCCTCCTATATCAAGGTCAAGTCGGGCCACCCGGAGAGGGTGGCGCGGGCGGTGTTACGGATCCAGACGCGTTAGTGCCGGAAGTGGCGCCGCCCGGTGAAAACCATCGTGGCGCCGGCGGCGTTGACCGCTTGCGTCACCTCGGCGTCGCGCTTTGAGCCGCCGGGCTGGATCAGCGCGGTCACGCCGGCCTCGATCGCGATCTCGATGCCGTCGGCAAACGGGAAGAAGGCGTCGGAGGCGAGCACCGAACCCTCCAGTCGGTCGGGGTTTGTAGTGCGCGCCTTCTCGACGGCGAGCCGGACCGAATCGATTCGGCTCATCTGACCGGCGCCAATGCCGATCGTGGCCAGATCCTTGGTAATCACGATCGCATTCGAACGCACGTGCTTGCAGACCTTCCAGGCGAACTGCAGCCCGCCCCATTCCTGCTCGGTCGGCTCACGCTTGCTCGCGACCTGTAGCTCGGCGCGCTCGAGCATGTCGGTGTCACGGTCCTGCATCAGCAACCCGCCGGCGACGCGATCCATATCGCGTTCGCCGGGCGTCGGGCGACGGCGCTCGGAGTCTTCGATGATGCGAATGTTGGGCTTCTCCTGGAGGACCTCGGCGGCATCGTCCTCGTAGCCGGGTGCGAACAGTAGCTCGACGAAGCTGTCGCTGAGCATGTTCGCCAACCCGGAGCTGACCTTACGGTTGAGCACGACAACGCTGCCAAACGCGCTCTGCGGGTCGCAGGCGAGCGCCTTCTCGTAGGCCTCCTCGATCGTCTCGCTGACCGCGCAGCCGCAGGGGTTTGTGTGCTTGATGATCGCGCAGGCCGGTAGCTCGAACTCGCGCAGCAGCCAGCGGCCGGAATCGAGGTCGAGCAGATTGTTGTAGGAAAGCTCCCTGCCGTGCATCTTGACGGTGCGCGCGAGCAGGTGCGTGCGCGTGCCGGACTGTTCGTAGTAGGCGGCACGCTGGTGTGGGTTCTCGCCGTAGGAGAGGTCGATCACCTTCTCGAACGCGGCGATGAAGTGCTGCGGGAACTCGTCCTCACGCTCCGAGAACCAGCGCGAAATAGCTGCGTCGTAGCGCGCCGTCACGCCGAACGCCTCGGTGGCGAGCGTTTCGCGCGTTGCCGATGACATCAGACCCTCGGTCATCTGAAGCTCCTCGGCGACCGCGTCGTAGCTTTCCGGTCGCACGACCGCAGCGACGAACGAATGGTTTTTCGCCGCGGCTCGAATCAGCGTCGGCCCGCCGATGTCGATCTGCTCGATGATCTCCTCTTCGCTGACTCCGCGGCGTCCGGCCATGCGCTCGAACGGGTAGAGGTTGACCACCACGAGATCGATCGGCTCGATCCCGTGGTCGGAAAGCGTTGATGAGTGCTGATCATTCAAACGCACCGCCAGCAGTCCGGCGTAGATCTTCGGGTGGAGGGTTTTGACCCTCCCGTCGAGGATCTCGGGGAAGCCCGTGTAGTCCTCGATCGTGCGCGTCTCGATGCCGGCGCCGGCAAGCTCGGCCGCCGTGCCGCCGGTCGAGACGATCTCGACCCCAAGCTCGTTCAGGATCCGTGCGAAGTCAACCAGTCCGCGCTTGTCGGAAACGGTCAGCAACGCGCGCTCGACCTTCAGGTCCTCGCCTGCTCCGCGCGCGGACATCACGGCTGGATCGGTTTCACTCATGGACGCTCAGCGCTCCCTCGTCGACGATCACGTTGCGGGGGTTGTCGGGATCGATGCTGACCGCTCCGGCCGCGATCAGGCGGATTGCGCGTGGTAACAGCTTGTGCTCTGTCTCGTGCAAAAGGCTCAGAATTTCCTCCCGACCGCGAGTGTACGAAAGCTTCACCGGCTCCTGCAAGATGATTGGACCAGTATCGACACCTTCGTCGACGAAGTGGACGGTAACTCCGCCATCCGTGGTGCCGGCCGCAACCTGGTCCTCGATCGGCGTCGCGCCGGGAAAGGCTGGCAGAAGGGATGGATGGACGTTGATCACGCGGTTGCGGAAGGCCCTTAGTAGGGCGCGATCGACCAAGTGCATGTAGCCGGCAAGCACCACGAGGTCGACCCTGCGCTGCTCGAGCCATACGCGCATCGCCGTGTCTCGCGCGACTCGGCTCTCGTAGTCCGAATCATCGAATACGGCTGTCTCGATATCTGCTTGCTGCGCCCGCTTCAGCGCTGTCGCGTTGGCCACGTTGCTGACCACCCCAACAACCTCGATGCCGTCGCGTTCGTGAACGGTGTCGAGGATCGCCTGCAGGTTGGTTCCCGACCCAGAGACCAGTACGCCGATTCGAAAGCGCTCGTTCGTCAAGCTACGGGTGAGTTACGACCAGCTCTTCGAGCGCGTGCTTGCCGTTTGCCTGGTCGGTGCCGGCAAGCGGGTACTCGCCGGTGAAGCAGGCGTCGCAGTGAGTCTCGCGGCCGGAGCCGATTGCCTCGTAGACACCGCCGAGAGACAGGTAGGCGAGCGAGTCGGCGTTCAGATCGCGCGCGATCTCGTCGATGGTCTTGCCGTGCGCCGCCATCTCCTCCTTGGTCGGCATGTCGATACCGTAGTGACATGGGTGGCGGATAGGCGGCGCCGACAAGCGCAGATGAACCTCGGCGGCTCCCGCCTCACGCAGTATGCCGACGATCTGGCCCATCGTGTTGCCGCGCACGATCGAGTCGTCGACGACGACCAGGCGCTTGCCTGACACGACCTCGGGCAGCGGGTTGAACTTGAGCCGAAGTCCCTGGCGTCGTAGCTCCTGCCCCGGCTGGATGAAAGTGCGCGCGACATAACGGTTCTTGATCAGCCCGTCGTCCTGCGGAATCCCCGACGCGCGCGCAAAGCCCTTTGCGGCTGCGTTGCCTGAATCCGGCACCGAGATCACCAGGTCCGCGTCAGCGGGAGCCTCATGCGCAAGGATCTCGCCCATCCTGCCGCGTGCGGATTGCAGCGTACGGCCCTCGAGCTTCGAGTCGGGCCGCGAGAAGTAGATGTGCTCGAACACGCACAGCGCCTGGCGGTCGGAGTGCACGACCTGGCGCGTTTCGATACCGCGCTCATCGATCGAAAGCAGCTCGCCCGGCTGTACCTCGCGCAGCATCTTTGCGCCGATGATGTCGAGCGCGCAACTCTCGGAGGCGACGACGTAGCGGCCCTCCAATTCGCCGAGGCAGAGCGGGCGCACACCGGACGGGTCGCGGAACGCGATCACCGAGCTGCCGGTCAGGATCACGGTCGAGTAGGCACCGCGCAGCTTCTCCATCACGGCCGCGACCGCGTCCTCAGCCGCATCGGCCGGGTGTGAGGCGATCAACGCAGCGATGATCTCCGAGTCGGAGGTCGAGCGAAAGCGCACACCCTGTTCGGTCAGCTCGTTGTACAGCTCGACCGCGTTTATCAGATTGCCGTTGTGCGCGAGCGCGACCGCACGCCGGTCGTCGCGGTAGACCGGCTGCGAATTCTCCCAGCCGGTGCCGCCGGTCGTCGAGTAGCGTACGTGGCCGACCGCGGCGTCGCCGGTCAGCGCCTGCAGGCTGCGCTCGTTGAACACCTGGGAGACCAGCCCAAGGTCGCGTTGGGTGGTGATGTGGCCACTCTCGGCGGTCGCTATTCCGGCTGATTCCTGACCGCGGTGCTGGAGAGCGAAGAGGCCGAAGTAGGCGAGCCGAGCGACGTCGTGCTCGGGACTCCAGATTCCGAATACACCGCACTCGTCGCGTGGGCCGTCGCGATCGGGTTCGGGCCGCTCGGCACTCGAAGTGCCGGCGGAGTGAAGCTCATGGCGTGGCGTCATGAGAGTCTGTCCGAGAGAGAGTGGTCGAAAACGCCTCGTGCGTTCTCGATCGACTCATGCAGAGTAGCACCGCCTGCGGAAATCCGGAGCGAGTCCCCGCCGACCGTTCCCAGCGCCAGGAACATCCCCGTCCCAGCGCGATTGCTCAACTCCAGCAACACGTCGCGCGGGCCGCAGACGACGAATCCGGCCGGCCCCTCGCCGAACAGCGCGGTGTCGCCGTCGACTCCGGCACGGCGCATCAGCGGCTCGAGGTCGAGTGTCGCGCCGACTGCGCCCCAGATCGCGCACTCGGCGACACAGCAGGCGAGCCCGCCCTCGGAGATGTCGTGGGCACTGGCAAGCGTGCCGGCCGCGACCGCGTCGCGCACCAGCTCGATCGCAGCTCGCGCCACGGCGAGGTCGAACGACGGCAGCTCGCCGCTCAGCTCGCCACGCAGCTTGGCCAGCTCAGAGCCGGCAAGCGACGGCGAGAACGGGCCGATCAGCGCGACCATGTCGGGCTCCCGCCCCGCCCCGGCGTGGCGAAACGCACTGCGCCCGGCGCGGTCGTCGTGAGCCAGGTCCCCGACCATGCCGACGATTGGCGTCGGATAGATTGGCCCCTCGCTGCCTTCGTTGTATAGAGAGACGTTGCCGCCGACGACCGCGACCTCGAGCGCGCGGCAGGCGGCGCCGAGACCGGCGACCGCCTGGCTCAACTGCCAGGCGACGAGCGGCTTCTCGGGGTTACCGAAGTTGAGGCAGTTGGTGAGGCCCAGCGGAGCTGCGCCCGCACAGGCGAGGTTGGCCGCGCACTCGATCACGGCCTCGGCCGCGCCGATGTAAGGGTCGCAGGCGACGCGACGGCCGCTGCCGTCGATCGAAAGCGCGATCGCACGACCGGTTTCGCGGCCCTTGTGGGCGATTTTCACGACGGCGGCGTCGGCCTGCTCCGGACGACGCACGGTGCGTGACCCAACGACGCAGTCGTACTGTTCGAACGCCCATCGACGGGATGCGATATTGGGCGAGCCAAGCAACGCGTGGAAAACTTCGGAACAACTGGCTCCCTTCGCCAAGGCGAAGGGAGCTCTCTTGCGAGGGTCCGTGTTGGGGTAGATGGCGAGCCGGTCCTCAGGCTCCTCGGGCTCGAGGTCGTAGAGCGGGCATCCGTCGATGAGCGCGGTCACTGGCATGTCGCCGACCAGCTCGTCGCCGTCGAACACGCGCAGTCGCTGTGTGTCGGTGACATCGCCGATCGCGGTTGCGTTCACCTCCCATTTGCGCGCCAACGCCAGCACTTCGTCGAGGCGAGCGGGCTCGACCACGCACAGCATCCGCTCCTGCGACTCCGAAATCATGATCTCAAACGGTTCCATGTCGGCCTCGCGCAGAGGTACTTTGGAAACGTCGAGGTCGAGCCCGACCTCGCCCTTGCCGGCCATCTCGGCGGTGCTCGAGGTCAGCCCGGCGGCGCCGAGATCCTGCATGGCCGCCACCGTGTTCGACTCGATCAGCGCCAGGCAGCACTCGATCAGCCGGTTCTCCTCGAACGGGTCGCCGATCTGAACGCTTGGACGTTTGTCCCGGTCGTCTTCGTCCAGCTCGGCTGACGCCAGCACGCTTGCCCCGCCGATGCCGTCGCGGCCTGTGCGCGCACCGAGCAGCACGACCACGTTACCGACCCCGGTCGCGGCTGAGCGGATCAGGCGATCGGCCGGCGCGATCCCCGCACACATCACGTTGACCAGGCAGTTCTGCTCATAGGGGGCCTCGAAGTAGATCTCGCCGCCGACCGTCGGCACGCCGACCGAGTTGCCATAGGAGCCAATCCCGGCAACCACACGTTCCAACAGATACCTGGTGCGCGGCGAGTCCAGCTCCCCGAATCGAAGCGAGTCGAGCACGGCGATTGGCCGCGCGCCGAGCGCGAATACGTCACGCAAGATCCCGCCGACGCCTGTTGCCGCGCCCTGAAAGGGCTCGACCGCCGAAGGGTGGTTGTGGCTCTCGACCTTGAACGCGATCGCCAGCCCGTCGCCGACATCGACCGCACCGGCGTTCTCGCCGGGGCCCATAAGGACGTGCTCGCCCTCAGTCGGCAGCGTGCCAAGCAGCTTCTTCGAGTGCTTGTAGGCGCAGTGCTCCGACCACAGCAGTGAGAAGACGGCCAGCTCGAGGCCGTTGGCCGGGCGCCCGAGCAGCTCGCCGATTCGCTCGAACTCAGCAGCGGTCAGGCCGAGCGCTTGCGCCTCGTCGACGCCGGGAAGCTCCGACACGGTCACGCCCCCGCCCCTACAAGGCCGACCGACTCGAACAGCTTCAGCCCGTCGGCCGAGCCGGTCAGCGGGTCAACGGCGTGCTCCGGGTGCGGCATCAACCCGACGACGTTGCCGATCTCGTTCGAAACACCGGCGATGTCGCGCAGCGAGCCGTTCGGATTCTGCCCTTCGGCGTAGCGGAACACGACCTGCCCGTTCAACTCCAACCTGTCGAGCAGCTCGTTCGGCGCGAAGTAGCGGCCGATCGAGTGCTTGACGGGGATCGAGAGTACCTCGCCGGGCGCGCAGCGGCCCGTGAACGAGGTCTCCGGGTTCTCGACGATCACATCGACCTGGCGGCAGACGAAGCGCAGCGAGGTGTTGTTCAGAAGTGCGCCGGGGAGCAACCCGGCCTCACACAGGACCTGAAAGCCGTTGCAGATCCCGAGTACCGGCCCGCCATCGTGGACGAACTGTTCAACCGACTCCATCACAGACGAAAAGCGCGCGATCGCGCCGGCGCGCAGGTAGTCACCATAGGAGAAACCGCCCGGAACGACGATCGCCTCAACGTCGCCCAGATCATGGTCGCCGTGCCACAGCAGGCGAGCCTCAATCCCGGGAGCGCGTTCGGCTGCGTACACGGCATCGGCCTCGTCGCAGGAACCGGGGAATGCGACGACGCCGATGTTCATGCGGCCGCCTCAAGGCGGGCGCTCTCACATGAGGGGAGGTCGAGGGCGTAGCCCCCCCGATATCTATTCAACCTTGTAGGACCTCCACGTCGTAGTCCTCGATCAGCGTGTTTGCCAGCAACTGGTCGCACATCTCGGTGACCTGCTCACGAGTCGTCGATTCCTCGACCTCCAGCTCGATCAACCGCCCGACGTGCACCTTCGCCACGCCGCCAAACCCAAGCGCCGGCAGCGCTCGTTCGACAGCCTGGCCCTGCGGGTCGAGGATCCCCGCTTTCGGGCGAACGAGAACCCGGACCTTCATGCGGCGCTGCCGCTCCACCGCTCGAATGGCTCGCCGACGATTCGCTCGTAGGCCTCGACGTACTTCCTGCGAGTGTTGGCGACCACATCCGTGGGCAACTCGGGACCGGGCGGGCTGTGGTCCCAGCCGGTCGAGTCGAGCCAGTCGCGCACGTACTGCTTGTCGAAGGAAGGCTGCGCCCCGCCCGGTTGGTAGCTGTCCAGCGGCCAGAAACGTGAAGAGTCGGGAGTCAGCACCTCGTCGGCCAACACGATTCTGCCCGTCGCATCGCGCCCGAACTCGAACTTGGTGTCGGCCAGCAGGACTCCGCCGCGTTCGGCGTGCACGCAGGCTGCCTGGTATAGCGCCAGTGAGATGCGCCGCAGTTCCTCGATCGTCTCGCTGTCGCCGATGATCTCGGCGGCGCGCTCGAAATCGATGTTTTCGTCGTGCTCGCCGGCCTCGGCCTTGGTAGCTGGGGTGAAGATCGGCTCTGGCAGCCGATCCGACTCGGCCAGCCCGGCCGGCAGTCCGATCCCGCAGACCGCTTGGGATTCGCGGTACTCCCTCCAGCCCGAGCCAGCCAGGAAACCGCGCACGACGCACTCGACAGGGAATATCTCGAGCTTCTCGACGATCAGGCCGCGACCGGCCACTTCTCCGGGGACATCGGTAGAGACCAGGTGATTGGGCACGATCTGCTCGGTTTGAGCGAACCAGAACACCGACATCCCGGTCAGCACCTTGCCTTTGTCGGGGATGCCGGTCGGCAGCACCACGTCGTAGGTCGAGATGCGGTCGGAGGCAACCATCAACAACTGGTCGCCGAGGTCGTACATTTCCCTGACCTTGCCGCGGCGGTGGAGTTGCAGGTCGCTCAATGCGGTGGCGGCGAACACGCTCGGATGCTAACAGCGAGCGTCCCTGAACCGCGGGACGGCCGCCGCCGGCCGTCGTAAGAGTTCGCGATCCCCAGCCGGGGGAGGCCGGAAGTCGGCGTCTTCGGCGCACGCGAGTTGCTGGGCGCCGTAGGGACTACACTTCGCAAGCCGCAAGTCGGCGCGCGGACTCGCCACGGAGGGCTGCATGAAAGGGACTGCATGGTAACCGTGCTCGTTGCAGACGACCACCCTCTCTACAGAGAGGCGCTTGCGCGTACGGTCGGCGATCGCGAGGGTCTTGAGCTGATCGGGGAGGCGCAGAGTGGCGAGGAGGCGCTCGCGATGATCCGGGAGTTGCGACCCGATGTGGCGGTGCTCGACGTGAAGATGCCAGGGCTTGACGGTGTGCAGATCGTGACAGAGCTGGGCGGTTCCGACGCACCGACACGGGTGCTGCTGCTCTCGGGTTACGTGGCGGCAGATGTCGTCTACGACGCGATCGCGAAGGGCGCCCGCGCTTACCTCTCCAAGCTCACGGACGCAGCGCACATTTGCGACGCGATCTTTGCGGTCAGTGAAGGCGAGAGTGTGTTGCCCCCAGAGGTCCAGACGTCGATCGCGGGGCAGATCCGGCAGCGTTCAGCGGCCGGTCACCACAACCTGACCCCGCGCGAGCAGCAGATCCTCGAGTTGACCGCGGATGGGCACTCGGGACCGGATATCGCCAAGCAGCTCTCGCTCAGCCCCGGCACCGTGAAGACTCATCTGCGCCACATCTACGAGAAGCTCGGCGTCTCCGATCGAGCGGCCGCGGTAGCCGAAGCGATGCGCCGCGGCTTGCTGCGCGACAGTTCAGCCTAAGCGATCGCGTCGAGGCGCTCGAAGACCTCAGGCGCGTTGCGCAGGAAGCGCCGGTGGTCGAACAGCTCGTCGAGGTCGTTCGATCCCAGCAGGTCGAGCACCTCCTGCTCGGTCTCGAGCAGCGTGCGGAACGCGATCCGCTCATCCCAGGCCTTCTGGGCGTTGCGCTGAACGATTCGGTATGCGTCATCGCGAGTCATTCCGGCTTCGACCAAGGCGTTGAGGATCGTCTGACTAAACAGCGCGCCGTGCGTCAGTTCCAGATTCTCCAGCATTCGGTCGGTGTGCACGGTCATGCCGTCGACGACCCGAACCGCCAGCGTCTGCATGTAGTCGAGCAGCGTCGTCGAGTCCGGCAAGATCACGCGCTCGACTGAAGAGTGGGAAATGTCGCGCTCGTGCCAGAGTGCAACATTCTCAAGCCCAGCCTGAGCGTTGCCGCGTAGCACTCGCGCCAGGCCCGCAATCCGTTCCGTCGTGATTGGGTTGCGCTTGTGGGGCATCGAGCTCGATCCCTTTTGCTCCTCGTGGAACGGCTCCTCGACCTCTCGGACTTCGGTGCGCTGCAGGTGGCGAATCTCCGTCGCGAGGCGTTCGAGCGAGGCACCGGACAGCGCGATCGTCGTCAGCAGTTCGCCGTGCCGGTCGCGCGGAACCACCTGGGTCGAGATCTGCTCGTGGTTGAGGCCGAGCTGTTCGAGCGCGCGCCGTTCGATCTCCGGGCCTAGCGCCGAGTAGGTTCCAACCGCGCCAGAGAGCTTGCCGACCTCGACCTGGGCGAACGCCCGCGCGAGTCGCTGGCGCGAGCGGTGCGCCTCGAACGCGAAACCCGCCAGCCGCAGCCCGAACGTGGTCGGCTCGGCGTGGACCCCGTGCGTGCGGCCGGCGCAGAGTGTGTCGCGGAACTCGCGCGCGCGACGCGCAAGCGCTTCGACCAACGCCGCGACGCCGACGTCGATCACGCGGCCGGCTTCCTTCAGCTGCAGTCCCAGCGCGGTGTCGAGCACATCTGATGAGGTGAGGCCGTAGTGGACCCATCTGCCGGCATCGCCGATCGAGTCCGCAACGACATCGACGAAAGCCGCCACGTCGTGGGCCGTGACCTGCTCGCGCTTCTTGACGGCCTCGACTGTGAACTCGGCGCGGCTCTTGATCTGCTCGAGGTCATCGCCGGCGATCACACCCTTATCGCCCAAGATCTCGCAGACCGCCAGCTCGACGGCCAGCCAGGTCTCGAGCTTGTTCTGCTCGGACCAGATCCGCGCCATCTCGGGACGCGTGTAACGGGCAATCATCAGCAGCCGATGATGCGCGCCGCGAGCACGGCCGCGTTGCGCGCACCGTTGATCGCCACGCACGCCACCGGCACCCCCGGAGGCATCTGCACTACCGACAACAGCGCGTCCATTCCGTCGCCGACCGTGTTCTTGGCTTTGATTGGCACTCCGATTACCGGCAGGTCGGTGTTGGCGGCTACCACGCCCGGCAGCGCCGCTGACATTCCCGCGCCGGCGATGATCACGCGCAGTCCGCGCATGTGTGCGTTCTTGGCCCAGTCGGCGACCTTGTCGGGATCGCGGTGGGCGGAGAGCACTCGCACCTCGAAACGGATGTCGCGCTGATGCAGCTCCTCGCCGGCCTTCTGCATAACCGGCTTGTCGCTCGCCGATCCCATAATGATCCCGACGCGTGGCGCGTCGACATCCATCTCCTCGAAGGCAGGTTCCCCCTCGGGCATCGGAGCCAACTCGGAACTGGCCGGCTCTGTCGCCGCCTGAGTGCGCTGGGGCTCCAAGGTTTCCATATGCCCTAGCTTTTCACACGATCGCCGACGCTCGCTGCGATGTCCCGGCGGAACTGGGCTCCGTCGAAGGAGATTCGCTCCACGGCGGCATATGCGCGATCGCGCGCCTCACTGACGTTTGGCGCCAGCGCCGTTATGTTCAGCACGCGGCCGCCGGCTGTGACGATCTCACCGTCGCGCTCTGCGGTACCGGCGTGGGTCAGCTCGACCCCCTCGATCTCGTCGAGGCCGCCGATCGGGTCGCCCTTGCTCGACGACGCCGGATATCCGGCCGAAGTCATCACGACGGTCACCGCCCAATCGTTCGACCACTGCAGCTCGGTGTTCACCAGCCCTCCCGGATCGACGGATGCTTCGAGTGCCGCGAGCAGGTCGCTCTCGAGTCGCGGCAGCACCGCCTGCGTTTCGGGATCACCGAAACGCACGTTGAACTCCAGCACCTTCGGACCTGACGCAGTCAACATCAGCCCCGCGTAGAGCACGCCGTGAAACGCTGTTCCCTGGGCGCGCATCCGGTCGATGAGCGGTTGGTGGACCGTGCGCACGATCTCCGCTACTTGATCGGCGTCAATCCCGGGTACCGGCGAGTAGCTGCCCATCCCGCCGGTGTTCGGCCCGGTATCGCCCTCGCTGATCCGCTTGAAGTCCTGCGCGGGCGCCATCGGTACAACGTTCTCGCCGTCGCAAAGCGCTAGCAGCGACAGCTCCTCACCTTCGAGGAACTCCTCCACAAGGACTCGGTCGGCAGCCTCACCGAACCTGCGCTCGACGAAGAACTGATGGAGCGCTGCGCGCGCCTCGTGCGGGTTGGCGCAGATGATCACGCCCTTGCCTGCCGCCAGTCCGTCGGCCTTCAGCACAGCCGGATAGGAGGCACAGTCGACCTGCGCTTCGGCCTTGTCGTAGGAATCGAACACGACGTGGTCGGCGGTCGGTACACCGGCCTCCTTCATCAACAGTTTCGCGTAGGCCTTGCTGCCCTCGAGCCGCGCGGCATCGCCGCTCGGCCCGAATGCGCTAACGCCCTCGCTGGCCAGCGCATCGACGACCCCCGCGACCAGCGGCGCCTCCGGCCCGATGACGACCAGATCGACCGACTGCTCTTTCGCCAGGCGGACGATCCCATCGACGTCTTCGGCACCAATCTCGAAGCACCGGGCGTCGTCAGCGATGCCCGCGTTGCCGGGGGAGCAGAGCAGCTCCGGCCGCTGCGGACTTCGCGCCAGCGCGCGCACGATCGCATGCTCTCGCCCGCCGCCGCCGATCACCAGCACGCGCTTCACAACACTCTCCTATACGCGACGTAGCCGGCGATCGCGATTCCGAGCAAGTAGAAGACACCGAGTCCACTCAAGTTGACGGCATACGGCGAAGAGACCGTGATCAGTACGACCGGGAACACAAACGCCCAGATTCCACCGCCGGCGGCGATCCAAGCTGTTTCAGGGCTGCGGTAGTTGCCGCTCGCACGCAGCACGATCTCTCCCATCGCGAGTCCGATGACCCACGCGACGATGATCGAGATGAAGGGGATCCTTGAGAAGAGCACCATCGACAGCGACCCGATCACTGCACCGGCCACGATTGCCGCGATGACAGCAAGCCCGAGCTTCTGCGGCTTGATCGTGGCTTGCGCCGACCGCGGCTGCCGCGCGCAGTCCGGGCACTTCAGCCCGACCGGCGCAGTGACCATGCAATCCGTGCAAATCGGCCGGCCGCAGTCGGAGCACGAGACGCCCGTCTCGCGCCCTGAGTGTCGGTAACAAGTTGCCAACTACAGCGAGCTGATGAACTCGTCGATAGGGATCGCGGCCAGCGATTCGAAATGCGCGGTCCCGCGCGAGCCCAACTCCAGCGAGACCTTCGCCATCGTCGTCTCGTCAGGGGCCTCGACCACGTTAATGAAGTCGAAGCGCCCGAGCACGGCCCACTGGGCAACGACCTTGGCGCCGATCTGCTCCAGCTCCTGGTTTACCTCCTTGATCCGTTGCGGGTTGTTCTTGACCGTCTGCACGCCTTCCGGCGTCAACGTCGAAAGCATGATGTAGGTGGGCATCGGTCTCCTCCCGGTCGGGCTCGCAAGCAAGCCTGGAGGCTATCCGACTGCGGCCCAACAGGTCCGGGCCTGCCGGGTGATCCGGGATGCCACCCGATTGGCTAAGCAGTGACCGTTTCTGTCTTGCCGGCCTTCGAGAACGTCAACTCGGCCTTGTCGCCATTGACATCGACGAGCACGGTGTCGCCCTCCCCGAACTTGCCCTCGAGCATCGCGAGCGCAAGCCTGTCTATCAGCTGCTTTTGGATCACGCGCTTCAGCGGTCGCGCTCCGTAAGTCGGGTCGTAGCCGAGGTTGGCGAGTAGATCGAGCGCCCTGTCGGTCAGCTCAACCTGGATGCCGCGCTCTTTGACGCGCCTGATCAGCTGGTCGACCTGGAGCTCGGCGATCAGCTTGATCTGATCCTTCGCGAGTCGTTTGAAGATCACGATGTCGTCGATGCGGTTGAGGAACTCGGGCTTGAACTGCTGCGCCAGCGCGTCCTCGACGTCGTTTCGGATCTTCTCTTCGTCGTCGACGTCGACGATGTACTGCGAGCCAACGTTCGACGTCATGATCAGCACCGTATTCTTGAAATCGACCGTGCGGCCCTGGCCGTCGGTCAGGCGTCCGTCCTCCATCACCTGGAGCAGCACGTTGAACACGTCCTGATGTGCCTTCTCAACTTCGTCGAGCAGGATCACGCTGTAGGGCCGGCGGCGCACGGCCTCGGTGAGCTGACCGCCCTCCTCGTAGCCGACGTATCCCGGCGGAGCCCCGACCAGCCGCGACACCGAGTGCCTCTCCATGTACTCGGACATGTCGATGCGGATCATCGCTTGCTCGGAGTCGAACATGAACTCAGCAAGCGCGCGCGCCAGCTCGGTCTTGCCGACACCGGTCGGGCCCAAGAACAGGAACGATCCGATCGGGCGGTTGGGGTCCTGTAGGCCCGCGCGCGAACGCCGCAGCGCGTTGGAAACGGCTTCGACCGCCTCGTCCTGTCCGATCACACGATCGTGGAGTCGCTCCTCCATCAGGATCAGCTTCTCGACCTCGCCCTCCACCAACTTGCTGACCGGGATGCCGGTCCACTTCGCGACAACCTCCGCCACCTCTTCCTCGGTGACCTCCTCGGCGAGCATCGAGCCGGACTCGGCGTGCAGCGTGTTGAGCCGCTCGTCGAGGGCGGTGAGCTGCTTTTCGAGCTCGGGTATCTCGCCGTAGCGCAGCTCGGCCGCGCGTTGCAGGTCGCCGTCACGCTCGGCACGCTCGACCTCGCGGTTTGACTGTTCGAGCTGCTCCTTGGAGTTCTGGATCGCCGTGATCGCGTCCTTTTCGGTCTGCCAGCGAGCCTTCATCTCACCCGAGCGCTCCTTGAGGTTCGCCAGCTCCTCCTCGATCGCCTGACGGCGCGCCACGGAAGCCTCGTCCTTTTCCTTCTTCAAAGCTTGAAGCTCAATCTCGAGTTGCTGAATGCGCCGCTCGATCTCGTCGATCTCGGTTGGCAGCGAGTCGATCTCGATGCGCAGTCGGGACGCTGATTCGTCGATCAGGTCTATCGCTTTGTCGGGCAGGAAGCGGTCCGATATGTAGCGCTTCGACAGCACGGCTGCGGCGACGATCGCCGAGTCCTGAATCCGTACGCCGTGGTGGACCTCGTACTTCTCCTTCAGTCCACGCAAAATAGCGATCGTGTCTTCGACGGACGGCTCAACGACCATCACCGGCTGGAAGCGTCGCTCAAGCGCCGCGTCCTTTTCGATGTGCTTGCGATGCTCGTCGAGCGTTGTCGCACCGACCGCGCGCAATTCGCCCCGCGCGAGCATCGGCTTCAGCAGGTTCGAGGCGTCGACGGCGCCCTCGGCAGCACCGGCACCGACGATCGTGTGTAGCTCGTCGAGGAACAGAATGATGCGTCCCTCGCCGTCTTGGACTTCTTTCAGAACAGCCTTCAGCCGATCTTCGAACTCGCCGCGATACTTGGCACCGGCAACCAGCGCACCGATGTCGAGCGCGATCACACGCCGGTCGCGCAGCGATTCGGGCACGTCGCCTGAGAAGATGCGCTGCGCGAGGCCCTCGACGATTGCGGTCTTGCCGACGCCGGGTTCGCCGATCAGCACCGGATTGTTCTTGGTGCGCCGCGACAGAACCTGAACTACGCGGCGTATTTCCTCGTCGCGGCCGATCACGGGATCGAGCTTGTCCTGCTCGGCGGCCTCGGTCAGGTCGCGACCGAACTTCTCTAGCGCCTGGTACTTGTCCTCGGGACTAGGGTCGGTGACGCGGTGCGATCCGCGAACCTCGGCCAGCGCCGCGAGGATCGCCTCACGGTCGGCGCCGGCGCCGCTGAGGATCTCTCCGGCCTCGCCCTGCGAGGTCGAGAGCGCGATCAGCAGATGCTCGGTCGAGATGAACTCGTCCTTGAGTACCGCCGCCTCGGACTCGGCGCCCTGGAAGGCGCGCACCAACTCGCCCGACGGGCGTGACTCGGACGCGGCCGCGCCGCTGACCGAGGAGAGCTTGTCGAGCGCTGCGGTGGTGCGCGACCGTACCTGCGCAACGTCGGCTCCGAGCTTTTGCAGGGTGGGCACGACGATCGAGCCCTCCTGCTCGAGCAGCACCATCAACAGGTGCTCAGGCGTTATCTCGGAGTTGCCGCGCTCATGCGCCAACCGCTGCGCTGCCTGGACCGCCTCCTGGCTCTTGATAGTGAACTTATCGGGTTGCATCTAGATCGTTCCTCTCGATCGCCTGACGACCGCTCCAGGCGGCTGCCATGGGACCAGCTCGCGCTTGTACGAGCGGTGCACCGCTTCGACCTGCTTGAGCATTTCGGCTTGAAGTCGTGCGGTTCGATTGCGGAGCTCGTCGAGCTGAGCACGCATCGTGCTCATCGTCCGCTCCAGTTCGATCACGCGCTCGACGCCGGCGAGATTCATTCCGAACTCGGTCGTCAATTCTTGGATGCGCTTCAGCGACTCGACGTCGCGTTGCGAGTACAGCCGGGTGCCCTTCGGCGAACGCTGCGGCTTGATCAGCCCGCGCGCCTCGTAAACGCGTAGCGTCTGCGGGTGCATGCCGGCCAGCTCCGCCGCGACCGAGATCATGAATACGCCCTGGATCGGTGATGGTTTCGTCACGGGGTTCCCTTTTGTGCGCGCGACAGCAGGTCTGCGCGCGGGTCGCCGTTCATCGTCTCGGCCAGGTGTTCTAGTGCCTCCTGCTGCTCCTTGTCGAGGTCCTTGGGCACCTCGATGCGGATCCGGTAGAGGATGTCGCCTTGCCCATTGCCGGAGAGCTTCGGCGGCCCTTCGCCCTTGATCCGTTGCACCGAGCCGTCCTGGGTTCCAGGCGCGACGCGGATTTTCTTGGTGGCCTCAAGCGTCGGCACCTCCACGGTCGCGCCCTTGGTCGCCTCGACGATCGTGATCGGTAGCTCGACTTCGAGGTTGTCGCCCTTGCGCTTGAAGACCGGCGATGGCGACACGTGCGTTATCACGTAGAGGTCGCCCGCGGGACCGCCACCGACTCCCGGCTCGCCCTTGCCCTTCAAACGGATGCGGCTTCCCTCTTTCACGCCGGCCGGAATCTTCGCTCGGTAGCGCTTCATTTGCTGGGTCATGCCGCTGCCGTGACAACTCGGGCACGGATCCTCGACGATCTCGCCGCGCCCACCGCAGCGCGGGCAGGGCTGAGAGATCGAGAACCTGCCCTGTCCCTCGATTACGATCCCGCGGCCCTCACAGTCGGGGCAGGCCGTCGGGCTAGTGCCCGGCTTTGCCCCGCTGCCGCGACAGGTCGGGCATTGGTCGTCGATCGGTACTACGACCGACACCTCGGTGCCCGCGACCGCCTGCTGGAAGGAAAGGTGGACTTCGGTCTCGAGGTCGCGTCCGCGCTGGCGCGGCGAGCCCCCGCCCCCGCCGGTGCGGGCGAACAGGTCAGAGAGAATGTCGCCGAAACCACCGCCACCGGCCGCACCCTGTCGGAACATGCTCGGGTCGAAGCGGAAACCGCCCTGACCGTCGCCGCCGCCGAAGCCGAACATCCCGCCGCTGTCGTACTGCTTGCGCTTGTCTTTGTCGGACAGCACCGAGTACGCCTCTTGGATCTCCTTGAAGCGTTCCTCGGCTTGCTTATTGCCCTGGTTGCGGTCGGGGTGATACTGGCGCGCCAGCTTGCGGTAGGTCTTCTTGATCTCGTCGGCCGAGGCGTTCTTGGCGACGCCCAGCGTCTTGTAAAAATCTGCCGGCATCGCTACCTGGCCTTTCCGACCGTTACGCGCGCGGGCCGCAGTACCTGCCCATCGAGGCGGTAGCCCTTCTCGTGCACGTCGATGATTCGGCCGTCCTCATTCGCGGGAACCGGCTGCGTCAGCACGGCCTCGTGGTGCTCGGGGTCGAACACCTCCCCGGACGGCTCGTAGCCCTCAACGCCGGCACGCTCGAGCGCCCCGGCTAGGTCTTCGTACACGAGCCGCACACCGTTAGCGAGTGGGTTCCCGGGCTCGCTCGCATCAAGGGCGCGCTCGAGGTTGTCGGCGACCGTCAGCAGCTCACGTGCGAGCGACGCGCGCCCGCGCGCCTCGGCGTCCTGCGTCTCCTTCGCGACACGCTTTCGATAGTTCTCGAAATCGGCCTGGGTCCTCTGAGCAAGCTCCAGATACTCGTCACGCTCGCGCCACACCTGGGCTTGCTCCCCCACCGGTGGGGGAGCAAGCCCAGCACCAGAAGAGTCGGGTGCGGGCTCCGGGGTGCGGGGTTCCGACGAACTCGCCCCCGAGGGGGCCGGCGGATCCTCGTTCCCGGAGTCCGCCGGCTCAGGGTCAACCGGTCGAGGCTTGGGTTTAGTCATTCTTCCCCTCGTCGACGACCTCTGCGTCAACCACTTCCTCTTCCTGACCGCCACCGTCCGCCGCACCGTTCGTCGGCGCACCATCGGTCTGCTGCTGGGCCGCCTGCTGGTAGATCTGCTCGCTGACCTTGTGGAAGGCCTGCTGCAGCGCGTCGGTTTTGGCCTTGATCGCGTCCGTGTCCTCGCTGGTCAGCGACTCGCGTAGATCCTTGATCGCGGCCTCGATCTGCTCCTTGTCCGAGCCGTCGACCTGGTCGCCCAACTCGCCGAGCTGTTTCTCCGCCTGGTACGCGGCGTTGTCTGCGACGTTGCGCGCCTCGGCTACCTCGCGCGCCTTGCGGTCGTCCTGGGCGTGCGACTCGGCGTCCTTGACCATGTTGTCGATGTCCGAGTCCGACAGGCCGGAACCGGCCTTGATCTCGATCTTCTGCTCCTTGCCGGAGCCCAGGTCCGTGGCCGACACGTGCAGGATGCCGTCCGCGTCGATGTCGAACGTGACCTCGATCTGCGGGACGCCCCGCTGCGATGGCGGTATACCCGTCAACTGGAACTTGCCCAGCGACTTGTTGTAGCTGGCCATCTCGCGCTCACCCTGGAGCACGTGAACCTCGACCGAGGGCTGGTTGTCCTCCGCCGTCGAGAAGATCTCCGACTTCTTGGTCGGGATCGTCGTATTGCGCTCGATCAGTTTCGTGAACACGCCGCCCTTGGTCTCGATCCCTAACGACAGCGGCGTCACGTCGAGCAACAGAACATCCTTGACGTCTCCAGACAACACACCGGCCTGGATCGCTGCGCCGACCGCGACGACTTCGTCGGGGTTGACTCCCTTGTGCGGTTCCTTGCCCGTCAGCCCTTGGACCTTTTCCTGCACCGCTGGCATGCGCGTCATGCCGCCGACGAGGACGGCCTCGCCGATGTCGGCGCCGGTCACCCCGGCATCCTCCATCGCTTGCTTGGTCGGGCCGACGGTGCGGTCGATCAACGCGCTGGTCAACTCGACCAGCTTGGCGCGCGTGAGCCGCAGGTCGAGGTGCTTGGGCCCCGACTGGTCGGCCGTCACGAACGGTAGGTTGATCTGCGTCTCCTGTGTCGTCGATAGCTCGATCTTGGCCTTCTCGGCTGCCTCGTAGAGACGCTGCAGTGCCATCTTGTCCTGTGACAGGTCGATGCCCTGCGACTGTTTGAACTCGGCGGCCATCCAATCGACGATCGCCTTGTCGAAGTTGTCGCCGCCGAGGTGGTTGTCTCCGCTGGTGGCCTTGACCTCGAACACGCCGTCGCCCATCTCGAGGATCGAGACGTCAAACGTGCCCCCGCCCAGATCCCAGACCAGGATCGTCTTCTCAGCTTCCTTTTCGAGTCCATAAGCAAGCGCAGCCGCGGTTGGCTCGTTGATGATGCGCTTGACCTCGAGTCCGGCAACCTTGCCGGCGTCCTTGGTCGCCTGGCGCTGCGAGTCGTTGAAATAGGCGGGCACCGTAACAACAGCGTCGGTGACTGTCTCGCCCAGGTAGTCCTCAGCGTCCGCCTTCAGCTTCTGCAGGATCATCGCCGAGTTCTCCGGCGGCGAGTACTGCTTGCCGGCGGCCTCGACGCGAACATCGTCGTTCGGTCCTTTGACGACCTTGTAGGGGACGATCGTCATCTCTTCCGAGACCTCGTTGAACTTACGTCCCATGAAGCGCTTGATCGAGAAGATCGTGTTCTCGGGGTTGGTCACCTGCTGGCGTTTCGCGGGGACGCCCACGAGCCGTTCGCCGCCCTGTGTGAAAGCGACGACCGACGGGGTCGTGCGGCCGCCCTCACGGTTTGGGATCACCGTTGGCTCGCCGCCCTCGAGCACGGCCATGCATGAGTTGGTCGTACCGAGGTCGATACCGATTGTCTTTCCCATAGTTCCCTTTCATGGATGGCCCCGAAGACAGGGCCGGATTGCTTGAAAAGCCAGGAGAAGGCCCGGTAGCCCGGGACCTTCTCGCGACAGAAGCATAAAATCTAAGTGCAAGCATGACAGATCAGGCCACTTGAGTCAACCCCTGCGATCCCCCAGCCCGGCTGGGCTAATTCGCCTTCGTTTTCGCCCTGGCCAGCTGCTCCTTGCCGTACGGGCAGAGCCGCTTCAGCGCGCACTCGGCACACTTCGGCCGCTTCGCCGAGCAGATCCTGCGACCGTGGCGCAGCAGGTTGATGTGTAGCTCGAACAGCTCGTCCGGAAGCGCCAGCTCGAGCCACTCGTCGTGCGCCTCGTCAAACGACGCCTTTGGCCGGATCAGGCCAAGCCGCGAGCTGACCCTGTGTACATGCGTGTCGACCGGCATCTCGGGCCGATCGAACGAAAACATCAGCACGCAGGCGGCGGTCTTGCGTCCGACGCCCGGCAGCGACTCGAGGAAGTCGATCGCGCGCTCGCGCGGCACGCTGGCGAGCCAGTCGATGTCAAAGCCACCCGCCTTGCGTTCGATCTCGAGCAACATCTCCTTTATCCGCTTCGACTTGACCTTCGAGATGCCGCCAGGCCTGATCGTCTCTTCGATCTGTCCGACCGGCGCGTGCGCGACCGTGGCCCAGGTCGAAAAGCGGGTGCGAAGGCGCGTGAACGCAACGTCGCGGTTGCGGTCGTTGGTGTTTTGGGAGAGGACGGTCAGGACGAGTTCGTCGAGTGGCGCGCGGTGCGGCTCGTTGCGGGGCCGTCCGTAGTAGTCGCGCAACACGTCGCGGATGCGGTTGATGCGCTTCGGCGGCGGCCGCTTCCATGGGCTTTTGGTCACGGCCTTCTTGGTCATGCGAAAGACGGCATCGGTTGCGGCGCGGACAGGTCGGCATGCGAGGGCCCTTCCACGGGCCTTTCGCAAGCCAGATCGACCAGCTCTTCACCTAGGCAGCGAGTACGCATGTACCCAACCTATATCGTGGCCGGCGCTATGAGGCGGATCGAAGCACGCGTGCCAGGAGCCACCGCGCTTGCGATCAGCGCCATCGTGACCATCGCCTTCGCGCTCTGGGAGCCGCCCGTGCGGGATCTGGCGGCGCATACGTTCCGCGCAGAGTACTTCGGCGAGCATGGCTTCGCGATCTGGAACGGGACCTGGTACGCGGGCCACTACATGCTCGGCTACAGCATCCTGGTTCCGCCGCTTGCATGGTTGATGGGACCAGAGTGGGCGGGGGCTGGCTCGGCGATCGCGTCCGCCTACCTGTTCGACCGCCTTGTCCAGACCCGCTGGGGCGAGGACGCGCGCTGGGGTAGTTATTTCTTTGCGCTGCTTGGATCGGTTGCGATGATCGCAAATGGCTGGCTCGCATTTGCGCTTGGCGTGGCGTTAGCACTCGCGACTCTGAGAGCGTTGCAGTTGCGCCGGCCCGTGCTGGCGTTGATTGCGGCGCTCGCCGTGGCGCTGTCGAGCCCGGTCGCCGCTGCGTTCCTGGCGATTGTCGTTGCCGCCGGATGGGCATCTTCTCGGCCGCGCAGCCACACGGCGCTCACGGCCGCCGCGGTCGCGTGCTTGCTCGTTCCAACAGCTGCGTTCGCGCTGGCATTTCCTGAGCAGGGGCGCTTCCCGTTCTGGTTCTCGGCTTGGTGGCCACTGCCGCTGGCGTCCATCACGGCTCTGATCGCGGTGCGAGGAATCCCCGGCGAGCGCCAGTACCGAGCGGTGATCGTCGCCTACCTCGCGATCGCAACGCTGCTGTACACGTTTCCAAACCAGATCGGTGGCAACGCGACGCGCATGGGGTCGCTGTTCGGCGGAGCTGTCCTGCTCGCGATCGTCTGCTCGAAGCGGCCGCGCGTTCCGATGCCGCTCGTCTGGCTGGCGATGACTGTCGGCTTCGCTTGGCTCGTGATAACGCCGCTGCCCGACACGATCCAGAGTCTCGGCGACCCCTCGACCGAGCGCTCCTACTACGAGCCGTTGAATCAGTGGCTAGAAGAGAATGACGGCGAAAAGACGAGGATCGAGATCCCGTTCACCTTCAATCACTGGGAGTCGGCCTACGTGTCGCCGAAGTTCCAGCTCGCACGTGGCTGGCTGCGCCAGCTCGACACCGAACGAAACGAGCTGTTCTACGAGGGCGATCTGACCGACGAGCGTTATCGCGAGTGGTTACATGAGAAAGGCGTTCGCTACGTTGCCCGCTCCGACGCTCAACTCGATTACTCGGCACAGATCGAGACCGACATCGTCGATGCGCGCCCGCCCTATCTGCGTCAGGTGGGAAAGCTCGAGCACTGGACGATCTACGAGGTTGCTGGAGCCACGCCACTGGTATCGGGGCAACGTGACGAGCGCCTTATCGAGCTCGGCGCGCAGTCGTTCACGCTAGATGTCGAGCGAGCCGGCGATTACGTCGTACGGGTTTGGCACTCGCCCTACTGGCGGGTCGACGCTGGCGCCGCCTGCGTCGGCCGCGCCGGCGATTGGATCTTGGTCCGTGTCGCCCGACCTGGGATCGTCAGGATCCGCACGAAGTTTTCGGTGTCGGCCGCCTGGGACGCCGTCACTGGCGACGACCCGGCTTGCAGTGACTAACCGCCAAC
>SDBV01003290.1_pt1 | contig 23917 bp, 15 predicted proteins | sample 2277081 | NCBI WGS metagenome assembly SDBV01 (sample SAMN10402039, study PRJNA504765) | marine sediment metagenome | isolation source: marine sediment core GS10_PC15, 223 cmbsf | place: Arctic Ocean: Southern Knipovich Ridge | collected 2010 | reverse complement strand
TTGTGTTGAAGCTTTGTGTCTTGCTTCTGAAAAGTTTGCGTAATTCATTGTCCTCTGCGGGATGAGTAAGAACACCACATACTTTGTGCCTGAGGATGGGAACTTGGGTTAAGTCTTTAAATAGAACCACCTAGCTCAACTGAGTAAGGTTACCGATATAAGCTCCACTTTTAATTGCACCCTTTCAACAGCCCCAAGTTGTCAAGAACTCCCCTCTTCCCTATGATCACCCCGCAAGGAATGTTCGAGAAAAAATGGATTTTATCCAAATACTGATTACTATTTCTGAAATCCTGATTATCTGGATTCTGATCCACTATTTGCTCAAGTTCTTTTGGGGAACAAGAGCAATGGATGTCGTCTTTGGCTTTCTGGCTTTTCTCCTCGTCTTCTTTTTTGCCACATGGTTTGGGTTTGCAGTATTGAAAAAGTTGATGCTCAATGTGGTCAATGTGGCTGTTTTGGCTGTTTTCATTATCTTCCAACCCGAAATCAGACTCGCTCTTTCAAAAGTCCGTATCAAAGGGAAAAAATACCGGGAGATTCACGAATTTGATGAGTTTTTGGAGAACTTGACAAACTCTGCCTATCACCTCTCAGACAGGCAGATTGGGGCTCTGGTGGTACTTGAAAACCAAGATTCCTATGAGGAATATGCAAGCTCTGCTGTCCAAATGAATGCGATTTTCTCATCCGAACTCTTAGAATCTGTGTTTATGACAACCACCCCTCTTCATGACGGAGCGGTTGTGATCCGAGGGACAACCATTGTGGCTGCTTGCACAATCCTCCCCCTAGCCCATGAGACGGCCCAACTCGCAAAATCGATGGGAACACGCCACAGAGCTGCTTTGGGAGCTAGCCAAAAGACCGATGCTCTTATCATTGTGGTTTCCGAGGAGACAGGAAAGGTCTCGATCGCAAGAGACGGAATTTTAACGCGCGGCGTGAAAAACGATCGATTTAGAGGGATTGTCCGAAGTGTTTTTACCCCTCCTGAATTGGCCAAGAAATTCAAACTGTGGAAGTGGTGGCAATGAAAGATTTTTTCTACCGGCTTTTCATCCGAAATTGGCCCCGCAAGCTGGTGGCTCTTATAACTGCTATCGTAGTTTGGCTCCTTGTCAACCAAACCTTAACCGTCTCCCGTACTCTTGTCGAGCTTCCTGTCCACGTTGTCAATCTCCCTCCTGACAAAACGGTCGTTGGTCTTCTCTCAAATGGGTTGCTAAACAAGCGAATTACTGTAACCCTAACAGGAGACAAATCGACTGTAGAAGATCTCCGTTCGACAGAGTTAGAAGTGCTCATCAATGCTGCCGGACATGACGAGAGTTGGATCGCAACGATTGACAAACGCTCTCTTGTCTCTTTGAATCCCGAATTGGAACTGAGAAAGCACATAACAGAAGTGACGGCCAATGATCTATTGATCAAAGTGAGTCCTTTGATCACAGAAGAGGTCCCCTTAACTATTCACAAGCCAATCGGCAATCCCCCCAAAGGGTACCAATTTCTCGAGATCTGGCCGAAACACCTCTACCAAAAAGTAAGTGGCCCCGAAGAGCAAGTAAAAGGCTTAAAAGAAAAAGGGCTCGAGCTCACCTTTAGCCTCAATTGGATCTCCCAAGCAGAGCTAGAGGCCCTTTACGAGAAACAAGGGAGGCGAGACATGATCATCTTCTCGGTTCCTGCAGAGTGGAAAAAAGTGGCGATCCCCTTCAAAGAGAACACCCTCGAACCGTTAAACGGTCCCCGTGCCGAGTTTCTCCGCATCCACTTTCTCAAGCAAAAATTGATCCCTCTTAACCTCGAGATCCCTATTACCATTTTCTTCCCTGTCAGCTACAGCAAAACGATCAATCCACAAGCCTACTCACTCGCTACCAATGATATCGTCCAGAGAAAAGAGGGTCTAAAGCGGCTCACTCTCCCCGTTTATATCAAAGATGTCAGTCGTTTATTTCTCGATGTCGTCCGTGACAACATGTTATTGATCATCGTCGCTGCCCCAGAAGATCTCCAAGGCAATCTCCACTGGACAATAGAATTTGTCGATGAAAAGGCCCTGGAAAATGCCTTTGTAGAGGCCTCCCTAAAAGAGCAAGAGGAGCAACTTGGAATCAAAGAAAAGCTCCCCTCTTCTACTGAAGAGGAAATCCGCGACCGTTTCCGAGCCTATCTCCGTAAAATCACCCTTCTAAACGCTGAAGGGCAGCCTCTTGAGCTGGTGGCTCGGAGAACCGAAAACACCATCATCCTTGAGCAAGTTTAGTGAAAAAAGTTGTTCTTCTCAAAAGCCGTGCAGTTCCCGAAAACACCTGAAAGAGCCTCATCTATTCGGATGAGCGTAAAAGAGTTGGACTTTTCCCACCAATTAGATAAAATTATCTCCTCGACACTTTCATAACACAAGTTGCCACCTCAACAAAAAACAAAGCTATCCACAAGGAGTAGAATAAAACGTGATTGGATTTTATTTTATTTATTACCACAGAGGGCACAGAGAGCACAGAGAGAAGAATTTCCCTCCTCTGTGCGCTCTCAAGTCCTCTGTGGTTCAATTATTTACGTAAATTTATGATCTATAGAGTTCTAGAATTCTTTATTTCCCTGTTTCCTTACAAAGTACTCCATGCACTCGGAAGAGTCGCCGGAAGGGTCGCCTTCACTCTCCACCGCTCCTTTCGAAAAAAAGCCCTCTCCAATCTCCACCTTGCCTACGGGGAGACCAAAACGGAAAAAGAGCGGAAGCAGATCGCGATTGAGTCATTCCAGACCTTGACTATCACCTGCCTCGACTACTTTCGCTTGCGCAAGAGTAAGCACAACATCTCCGAGATCGTCACTTTAGAAGAGAACGAGGAGGTCTCTTTACTAATGAAAAAGGGTCAAGGAGTCATTTTTCTATCTGGCCACCAAGCCAATTGGGAAATCCCCTTTTTAGCTACAACCGACAAATACCATGGGATTGCCATTGGAAGACCGATCAAAAATCGAGCTCTCTATAACTTTGTCCTCTCCATCCGTGAGATGAAGGGGGGAAAGATCGTAAATCCTAAGCAAGCATTCAAGGAGGGAATTCGAGCTCTTCGCAAGGGACAATTCCTCGGGATTGTAGGAGACCAAGCTTTCCCAGAAAGCTCCTACAGCTACCCTCTGTTTGGCACTCGAGCCTGGACGACAACTGCTCCAGCTCTATTTGCCTATAAAACCAACTCTCCCATAGTCGTGGGGACAACTCGAAGAGAGGGGCCCCACTATTTTGTAAAAGGTTCAGCACCGATTTGGCCCGATCTTTCCAGGCCTGTTAAAGAGGAAATCCCTAGAATCATGGATCAAGCCATCTCGTTACTCGAAGAGAGCATCAAGGAGAGGCCCGGACAATGGATGTGGGTCCATGATCGTTGGAAACAACAAACAGCTGATAAGGTAAAAAGAAAATACAGAGCAGGCTCAATTTTAGTCATCCTCCCACCCGATTTGAAGCCTCTTCTTCCCATCATACCTCTCATCCGGAAAATCTACCCGAGAAGTTTTCTTACTTTCTTTGTTGCAAAAGGGACTCCCCCTCCTCTTCCAGAAGTTACGATTCGCGAGTATGAGAGAGTTGAAGAGATGTTTGTCCGTGACTACCGGTACCGGCTGGTACTCGATTTCTTTGATATCCCGAAGCTTCGTCACCATTTCATGAAACTAGGTGCCTTCCAAGCCCTCTCTTTTCCTGTGAATAACTCAATAGAAGAACTTGTCGAAGCGATCCAAACCACACTTGTAAAGCCAAAATGCCTCAAAGCCGCTACTTTGTAGACTCCACTTTTGAAAAAGAGAAAAGGGTGTTCCTCTCCTATGAAGAGACACGCCACCTTCGAGTGCTGCGGAAACAAGAAGGGGAGAGAGTAGAACTTGTAAATGGGCAAAACCAACTCGCTCAGGGGCAAATCATCTCTTTTGGGAAAAAAGAGGCTTGTGTTGAGATTCTCGAGTTTGAGGAGTCGCTTCCAGCAACCGTTCCCGTAATCCTCTGCCAAGCGATCCCCCGCATGCCAAGACTTGACCTCATTGTAGAAAAGGGAACAGAACTCGGCATGCACGAACTTTGGCTTTTTGTAGGGGAGAAGAGCGAGAAAAAATCTCCATCTCTGCCCCGACTTCGCGCTATTTCCATCAGCGCAATGAAGCAATGTGGCAGGCTCGATCTCCCCAAAATCCTCCTAAAGCCTCCCCTTTCTTCGTGGAAAGAAGAAGAGCTCCCCTATACAGGCTTTTACGGCGACTTAAGCCCAAATGCTCCCTCTCTGCTGAATGCAAAAAAAAACGACCCCGGAACCTTATTGTTTATCGGACCCGAAGGGGGATTCTCATCTACCGAAAAAAAAATCTTGGAGTCACTACATATCCAAGGGGTAAAATTGCATCCACACGTTTTAAGGACAGATACTGCACCGATTGTTGGTTTAAGCATTTTGAATGCTTGACAAAATAAGAATATTATTTTTTAATCCCTACACTTTATATGTCAGAGAATGAGCTCTTAAATACAATCCGAGAATGCGAAGAGTTTTGGGGGAGACACCGGTATCTCATCCCCGATTCCCTCACCTCTCTTGCTATCCGCTTCCTCTCCACCTCCTCACCTGAGTTCCGATCGACTCACTCCAAACAACACCTAACAAAAATCCTAGCCGCTTTCGCAAGATTTGAATACAAAATCCAAGAGGAGAAGAGGAACTTCCCTCATAGGAGAGCTCTACGCTGCCGTTTGCTCAAAACAGTGGCTCAGGGAAGCAATACCATTGGGATTTTGATTGTCCTCCATCTCCAACACTATTCGGAATTTCTCACTCAAGAGCATGTTCTTCGAGCCATCAATAGGATTCTGTCTGGGGTAAAGAGCAATGGGAAGGCGAGTTATTCTTACCGAGATATCCCAAATGAAATCTCCTATATCTATCTAGAAATCGATAAAACACGAGGAAGAGGGTTCTCCCCACTAGAAGAGGCCCAACTCCAAAAAAATCTCGTCAAAGAACTCCATGAAAGCATTGAATCTCTCTCCCCCTCTCTTTTTCTCGTACGGAATGAGGAGGAGATCTTTCGCACGATTATCCAAATAAGCCGCGAAATCATCACAATCCAGGACATTCCTCAAGTCTCTATTTCCTTTCAGGAGCAAACGGGCAATGGATTCTTAAAATTCTCTGTTGTGATTGTGCGCGCACAAAAAGAGGGAGCTCTCCCCCTCAAATCTTTCACTTCACAGCTGCCTCGCACAGTACGCTTTGTTCCTGAAATGATCTCCAACTTAGGGACGTTGAAAAAGCCCTATTTTAAAGAAGCCAATGTCTTCTCTTTAGAAGTAGAAGGCTCCCTTTTCATCCGCAAAAACTCCTCCATCGACTTAAGAGCTGCTAGAGAGTACGTTTCAAAAGCTCTAGGCCTTATGATTAGAGAGTACCGTGATTACAACGGTGGCCTCTATCTAAAACAAAATGAACAACTAAAAGAAATCAAACAGATCTTAGGTGAGCACGAGAACAATAATAAAGTTCTTATGGAATCTCTATTCTATTCCTTCTCTCCAACTCTTTTTCAAACATTTATCCTCCCCGAAGCTGGAAAAGGGTGTACCTCCCTATTTCTCAAAGCAATCGAGACCCCTCTTTCAGGTAATCTTCCGTTTATCCTCTTGAAAGATGAGCAAAAAAAATACTCTCTAGTAGTGATCAAATCGTCTCATGAAGAAGTGAGTCATTTTCTAACCAAAGAAGTTGCGAACTTCCCCTATTCCCCTTCCCGTTTTGGGTATGTGACGCAGTATATTGATGGGATGTACTATATCGGGCTACTTTACCAATATCCGAGTGACCCAAACTGGTTTGCAGCAACGGAAGAAAAACTGTTACAGGCGAAAAATTTCCAAAAAGTCGAAAAACAAATCTTACGAATCAACTATCAAGAAGGTGACCCCCTCTCTCTCAATCCACAGATGGCGATCGACCTTAGGTGTCGCTCATTACAGAAAGCTCTTTTTGAAGGTCTTACGAGACTCACTCCTGACGGAGTTGCCGAACCAGCTGGGGCAGAAAAAATCGAGATCTCTCCTTGTGGACGCCGCTATCTCTTTACCCTACGGAAACACCTTTGGTCGAATGGAGAAGAGGTGACCGCTTCGCAATACGAACGGACATGGAAAAAAGCGATCCAATCAGTCTCCTGCCTACGCCCAGATGTCTTTTTTCTGATCAAAGATGCAAAAAATGCCCGATTGGGATTGGTGAAGGAAGAGGAGATTGGGATCAAAACCCTCGACAAATACACCCTGGAAGTCTGGTTAGAAATTCCTGCTCCTTATTTTCTCCAACTCGTTTCTCACCCGAGCTTCTTCCCTATTTTTGAAGAGAGTGGGGAGCCTTACATATTCAACGGCCCTTTTTCTCTTTATTCATGGAAAAAAGACCTCTCTTTACTACTCATCAAAAACCCTTATTATTGGGATGTTGGAAATGTCAAACTCGATGGGGTTGAAATCTCGGTCATTCGAGATCCCTACCTAGCTTTTGAAAAATTCGAAAAAGGAGAACTCGACTGGATTGGGGGCCCTTTCAGTACTCTTCCCATATCGCTTATCAAAAAACATAAAGACCGGTTGAAATTCTCCAAAAATGTGGGAATTTCTTGGCTTTACTGCAATCTGCAAAGACCTCCATTGAATTCCGCTAAAGTACGACAGGCCCTCTCTTTTTCCCTCGATCGAGAAAAAATCTGCCAAGAGACACTCATCGGGCAAATCCCTTGCAAAACGATCCTTCCTCCTGATATCTCTCTTATGCGTGAAGAGGACATTTTTCCACCCAAAGATCCAGTAGCCTTATTTGACGAAGGACTAAAAGAACTGGGCATGACAAGAAAAGATCTCCCTCCTCTCCATATTTGTCACTCACATATCACCGGGCAAAAAGAACTTGTCGAAGAGATCAAAAGGCAATGGGAAGAGAGATTCCAGATTTCTGTTCTTACAGAAGAACAACCCTGGAATACCTTCTCCCAAAACTTAGACAAGCGAGACTTCCATATCGCCTCTTGCTATAGACACCCCTTCTTTGCCCATCCGATCTACTTTTTAAATATCTTTACAGAAAAATCGAATATGCATAATGCTGCTGGGTGGGAAGGGAAAGTATTTCAGGAATATATGCAACGAGCTAAGACGGCCTCACACCCACTTCACTACCTTAAAAAAGCGGAAGAGGAGCTCTTGGCACACATGCCTGTCATTCCAACCCATGCGGTACAGTATCAGCACTTAACGAAGGAAAATGTAAGCAAAATTTCTCTAAGTCTATCAGGAGATGCAGACTTTAAATGGATGAACTTACACAACACGGAGGTCTCTACATGAAAAAGCTTATTCTCTTTCTTTCTCTTACCCTTCTTGCAGCCTGCTCGACGACAGAAAATGAGACCTCGCAGAAAAAAGAGACCCTGCGGATCAATTTCCAGGATGGTGACCTCCCTTCAACTCACCCACACATCGGGATTGACTTTCGTATCCGCTCCCTACAATCAGCCCTCTACGAAGGACTTACCCGAATCGACCCCTTAGGAAACGCCCTTCCTGCAGCAGCTGAGAAAATAGACCTCTCCCCTTGCCAAACCCGTTATACCTTCACACTACGAGAGGCATCATGGTCTAATGGAGAAACAGTCACTGCAGACCAATTTGCGAATGCATGGATCGAGGCGATCAAACCAGGGTCTCCATGCAGAAGACCCGACCTTTTCTATCCAATCAAAAATGCCGAAAAGGCCAAAAAACGGGAAGTTCCGATCAACGAGGTAGGAATCCGGACGGTAGACTCCAAAACACTGGAAATCACCCTTGAACACCCTACCCCTTACTTCCTTGAGCTGATTGCCAATCCGATCTTCTCCCCTCTTTATGACGACTCTGAAGAACCAACGACCTTCAATGGCCCTTTCCTGATCCAGACGTGGAAGCCAGAGCAATCGATTATCCTAGCGAAAAATCCCCTCTACTGGGATACACAAGAGGTTGGTCTCGACACGATTGACATCTCAATTGTCACAGACCCACAAACAGCGCTTGCTCTTTTTGAGAAGGGAGAACTCGATTGGATTGGAAGTCCCTTTAGCTCCCTCCCAAATGAGACAATTCCTGCCTACCTTTCCGATGGGAAGATCCAATCCAAAGAGGTTGCTAGGATCTACTGGCTCTACTGTAACTCTGAAGCCTTCCCCTTCGACAATCCCAATATTCGGAAAGCTCTTGCCTATGCAATTGACAGAAAAGCGATTGTCGACCACGTCCTTTTAGGACAATTTCCAGCCACAAGCCCCCTCCCCAACAGCCTCAATCTCCTCGAGGACCATCTTCTCCCTCTCAATAGCGACCAAGAAAAAGCCCAGTTCTTCTTCCAAAAGGGACTTGAAGAAACCGGTCTGACTGAAGAAACCTTCCCTGAAATCACCCTCTCTCACAGTCATATCGGGGGGCAAAAACAACTGGCTGAAGTGATCCGGAGCAACTGGACAGATGCCCTCGACCTCACCGTCCATCTAACCGGCTCGGAATGGAACGTCTATTTCCACGACCTCTCTACTGGAAATTTCCAAATTGGAGGGTGCCTCAAAAGCGCTCTTTTCCGTGATCCTATCTACCACCTCGAGCTCCTTAAAGACAAAAGTCACGCCTATAACGTCTCACGCTGGGAGGATGCCACCTACCAAGCTCTCCTCGAAGAGGCCCAGACCAAGCCTGAAAGACGCCTCGAAGCTCTCCAAGCTGCCGAAGAGATCCTCCTTGACCAGATGCCCGTCATCCCAATTTACAGCGAGGCCTACCTCTACGCTCTGCAACCCCACATTGAGAACGTCGTCATCCACGACCTTGGCCACGTCGACTTCAAATGGATCCACTCCCATCCCCAGGGTACCTCCTGCTCCCACCTCATCGCCAACCACGACCCCGACTAACTCCGTCCTTTGCCTGGGTGTAAGGTAAACTTGTACTGGGAAGATGGTCATATCTACGGGTTTGGAAAAAGAGATCTTCTTTGGCTACGTAGAGGATTGGTGGTAGATGACGGCGGCGGGAGGATCGAGGAGGATTCTCTGCCCTTCTTGGAGGATGTCGCTGGCCCCTTCAGCGCGAAGGAGGTAAGGGAAAGAGAGGGTGGCAGCAGTTTTTTTGAGATACTCCTCCGATTCGGTATCGTCGACATGGTTCTGGAGGACGACTCCCTTGGCTTTTTCTAGGAGGGGGAGATAGTCTGAGGAGCAGGTGTTGAGGAGAAGGATTTTCCCCTCAATAGTTGCTGGGTCTTGCTCGTGAGAGGGGAGAATGGTGATCTCTCCTTCAACCCAATCTCCCCCACCATGACTTCCGCGTACCAAGACATTCCCAATGCTATCGACCATCATCATGTCGGTTGTCCCTACTTCCCCAAAAGTCGTTCCAGCAGTGATGACAACAAGATCGCCGTGTTTGACAATTCCTTGTTCTAAAGCATACTGAGTGATTGCTTCTTTTGCCTCTTCGACATTCTTCGATTCGTCTGACAGGATCGGGATCACACCCCATGAGAGAGAGAGTTGGTTGTAGACTTTCTTATTTGGAGTCATGGCCAGGATGGGCATTTTCGGTCTAAGTCGGGCAAGGAGGCGGGCAGTTGTGCCACTTGTTGTAAAAGCGAAAATCGCTTTCGCATCTGTACTGTAGGCAGTATGGACACTTGCCTGAGCGACTGAGGAAGGAACGTCGTAGTAGACAGGTTGCGACCGCTCCTTGAAAAATTCGAGATAGGCAAAATCTTCTTCCGTTTCCCGGATGATCGAATCCATAACGGAGATCGTCTCAAGAGGATAATTCCCAATCGCCGTCTCTCCAGAAAGCATCACTGCAGATGTGCTGTCATAGATCGCATTCGCTACATCAGAGGCCTCCGCCCGAGTTGGGCGAGGGTTTAAAATCATCGATTCGAGCATCTGGGTCGCTGTCACGCACGGTTTGGCTCCAAGATAACACTTCCGGATCATCATTTTCTGGAGTTTAGGAACTTGGGTCAAAGGCATTTCTACCCCTAAATCACCACGTGCTACCATGATCCCATCTGCCACTTGGACAATACTGTCAAAATTCTTTACCCCTTCCTTGTTCTCGATTTTGGCAATTACGTGGATCGAAGACTTCCCCTCTTCTTCTAGCAATTTTTTAATTACCACTACGTGTTCAGAGGAACGGATAAAGGAGGCGGCGATATAGTCGACATCTTGTTCACACCCAAAGCGGATATCCTCGATATCTTTCTCCGTCATCGGAGGAAAATCGATCACCGCATCGGGAATATTGACCCCTTTGGTGGAGCGGATGATTCCCCCATAGTCGATTTGGACCCGAACACCCTTTTTGTCTACCTCCACTACATGCGTGAAGATGAGCCCATCATCAAGTAGTACAACCATGTCTTTTTTGAGAACATCGAGAACCATCGCTGGGGTGAGGGTAATCTCTTGCCCACTCCCCTCTACCTCTTCACGGAGCAACCAAAGAGAGCTCCCCTCCACGAGGTATACTTTCTCCTCTTTGAGCTTTCCCAAACGGATTTCAGGCCCCTTCGTATCGAGCATGATCGCAAGAGGAACTTGCTTTTTCCTGCGAGCCTCTTTGAGAAGAGAGATCACATTTCCATGCTCCTCATGAGTCCCATGGCTGAAATTGAGCCTTGCGACATTCATCCCTTTGTCAATCATCCCTTCGATTTTCTCCAGGGTGTCACAACAGGGGCCGAGTGTGCAGACAATTTTTGTCCGGTGAAAAGGTGAAGTCATATCTCCCCTTCATACCACCTTTCGCCCAATAAATGCCACTCTCTCTTAGATTAAGAGAAACCCTTGGACTCTTAGGAAAGTCCTAGGATTTCAGGTAAGTGGATCAGGGCATCATGCATGGGGAGGATATGGACATCTCCCTCGGTTGAGCGATACTTAGAGCCGTTAACAAGAAAGAGTTGGGCCATGGGATACTCCTCATGAAAAGCCTTTAAGCCCTTGAGGTCTGAAGACCTGACTTGCTTACCTCGTTTGATTTCAAATGCAAAAATCCCTTTGGGGCCATAGGCGATAAAGTCCACTTCAAGACCCGTTGCAGTACGCCAAAAAAAGATCTCGTACTCCCCATTGAAGTAGGCATTGAGCGCCAGAAGATTTTGGAAAAAGAGTGTCTCAAGGGCAATGCCTCCTATCTCCTCTGGAGAATCTAGCGGTCCCTTTGGGCGCAACGTCTTATAAACTCCCACGTCAAAAAAATAGAACTTCGGATGAGAGACCAGCTTCCTCTTCGCCCGTTTTGTAAAAGGAGGGATCCGATGAGCGAGGAGCAAATCCTCTAAAATATCAAAAAAGCCCATGGTCGTTTTCCTATCACTTCCACAATCGCGTGAAACTTCTGAATAATTGAGGACTGACCCCTGAGAAAAACTAGCAGATGCAAGAAAGCGACTAAAAGCTCCAAGATTGCGTGTGATCCCTTCATGAAGGACCTCTTCTTGGAGGTAGGTCTTCACATAAGATTGTAGGTACTTTTTTGGATCGGGTTCTGCGTGAAGAGAAGGGAGAAGACCGTACTCAATCGCAAAATCAAGATCAAAATCCGTTCCAAGCTCAATCGCAGTTAATGGGTGCATGGAGTACGTAAGTGCCCTACCTGCTAAAAGATTCACTCCTTTTTTTCGTAATTGCCTAGTGCTCGACCCGGTCAGAACAAATCGGTACTTCTTGCTCTCAATTAAGCGGTGCACCTCATTGAGCAGGGCGGGAATTTTTTGTACTTCATCGATAATGATCCAGTCACAAAACCCTTCGGGTATCATCTTTTCGAGTAGCCCTGGATCGAGTGTCAAATCGACAAAAACCTCCGCCTCTAAAAGATCAAGATATAAAGAATTTTTAAAATGACTCTTTACCCAAGAAGTCTTTCCCGTTCCCCTTGGACCAAAGAGAAAGAAGCTTTTGTGATCGGGGCTTTTTAGGATTCTGCGGTACACACTCCCCATTATTCATGGATTTTTGGAAAAGTCAAGGACAGAAATCATGTTTTTTTGTCCTTGACTTTTCCATATTCTTCTCTCTAGGAAAGGAGCTGGCGTAAGGTGATTTCCAAAAAATCACCTTTTTCGTAGATCTTTAAGATTCGTTTTCTATCTTCTGGGGTGCAATTAAAAGTGGACCTTTAACCTATTTGGGTTACGCCCAACTAATTTCATAGAAAACTTCCAGTATGAAATTTTTTGTTGAGAGCTTCCACTATAACGAGGCAGAAAAATTTAAAGCAAGTTTTTGCGGCAGCTCTTGGCTCAGGAAGAGTTTGCACTTATTGAGAGGGGGGAATTATGATATTCACCCTATGAAAAAGACGATCTCTTTGAAAAATGTCCGAGTTCATAACCTCAAAGGGGTCGATCTTGAGATAGGAACCCATGAGCTCATCGTCTTTACGGGCGTTTCGGGATCGGGGAAATCCTCTCTTGCGTTCGATACCCTTTTTGTTGAGGGGCAGAGGAGATACATCGAGTCGCTCTCCACTTTTGCAAGAAGATATTTAGGGGATTTAGCAAAGCCTGAGCTCGACGAGGCAGAAGGACTCTCTCCCACCATTGCAATCGAGCAGAAAAGTGCCGGGAAAAATCCCCGCTCCACTGTAGGCACTTTGACTGAGATCTACGACTACTTAAGGGTCCTTTTTGCAAGAATCGGAGTTCCCCATTGTCCTGTAAGTGGGGAGCCTGTTTCGCCTCAGAGTAAAGAGCGGATCTTAAAAAAAATCCAAAATCTCCCAAAAGGGGCTCGGATTCTCTTTTTGGCCCCTTTCGCAAAGGGAAAAAAGGGAGAGTTCAAAGACGATTTCCAACTCTTTTTACGGAAAGGGTATATGCGGGCGAGAGTCGATGGGAGTGTTGTCGACTTAAGTGAAGAGATCGAACTCGATAAAAACCTGACTCACGATATCGAGATCGTTGTCGACAGACTTGTAGTCTCAGACGAGAATGCCTCCAGAATTACTGAGGCGACTTTTGCCGCCCTCGAACTCAGCGGTGGAACCCTTTTGGTATACAACCAGGAATCCAAGGAGGAGACCCTCTACTCGACTCATGCCTACTCCCCTAAATCGGGTCTTTCTTACTCTTCTTTAGAACCTCATGTCTTTTCGTTTAATAGCCCGACAGGGATGTGTGAGACGTGTAGTGGGATCGGGATCACCCAAGAGTTCTCCTTAACGAAGATCTTAGACCCAGACAAGAGTATCGCTGAAGATTGTTGCCTGATCGCAAGCTCCTACCAGACAGTCCGGTATGGGAATATCTACCAAAATCTCGCTAACCTCTACGATTTTGATGTCGATACCCCTTGGAAAGACCTCCCTGAACGGGCAAAAAAAGTCTTTCTCTACGGAACGAAGAAAAAATGGACCCCGATGCACTTTGTCCACCCCTCACGCCCGGCTAGCTGGACCGACTATGTCCAATGGCGGGGAGTTCTTCATGAGGCAAAAAAGCGGTATGCCGAAGCAAAAAGTGATCTCTACCGGAAAAAGATGGAAGCGTACATGGAGATGCAGGTCTGCCCCGACTGCAACGGCTCCCGTCTCCGCCCCTACCCAGCAGCAACGGAAGTGGGGGGAAAGAAGATCCACGAGATCTGCTCCTGGCCAATCGGGAAGATCCTCCCTTTTTTCCAAAATCTCAAACTCGACGAGACCGATTTCCAGATTGCCGATGAACTATTGAAAGAGATCACCGAGCGTCTCAAGTTCCTCCTTGACGTGGGACTCCACTACCTCAATCTCGACCGAACGGCTCCTACTCTCTCTGGAGGAGAGGCTCAGAGAGTCCGTCTCGCTTCCCAAGTCGGATGCGGCCTTGTGGGAGTGACCTACGTGCTCGATGAACCCTCGATCGGCCTCCACCCAAGAGACAACAAAAAGCTCATTGCCACTCTCAAGCACCTCCGCGATCTGGGTAATACCGTGATCGTCGTCGAACACGACGAGGAGACAATCTGGGAGGCCGATCGAGTTGTCGACTTTGGTCCAGGACCTGGAGTTTTAGGTGGAAGAATCCTCGTCAACGGCTCTCATGAAGAGCTCCTTGCCCACCCTGAATCGGTCACAGGAGCCTATCTTAGCGGTCGTGAGAAGATCTCAATCCCGAAAAAACGTCGTAAACCTGGGAAAGAAAAAATCGTCCTCAAAGAAGCCTCTCACAATAATTTGAAAGAGATTACGGCCAAATTTCCTTTAGGGCTCATGATCGGAATCACCGGTGTTTCTGGCTCTGGAAAGAGCTCGCTCATCTCCGATACCCTCTACCCCGCTTTAGCCAACACCCTCCATAGAGCCGAGCACCCGATCGGCGCTCACAAAAAAATCGAGGGGCTTGAACACATCGACAAGATCATTGCGATCGACCAGTCCCCCATCGGACGGACTCCCCGCTCCAATCCATCTACCTACATCAAAATCTTCGATGAGATCCGTGCTCTTTTTGCTCAATTGCCAGACAGCAAAGCACGAGGTTACCTCCCTGGAAGATTCAGTTTCAATGTCCGAGAGGGGTCGTGCCCCCAGTGTTTTGGCAATGGGATGCTCCGGATCGACATGGACTTTTTAGAAGACCAGTGGGTGACATGCCCGAGCTGTAAGAGCAAGCGGTTTGATCACGAGACTCTCTCGATCCACTACAAAGGGAAAAATATCCACGATGTGCTTGAGATGACCGTAAAAGAGGCCTCTGAGTTTTTCGGGAACATCCCCTCTCTCAAACGGAAGCTCGACCGGGTCATTGAGGTGGGAATGGGGTATATTCAACTCGGACAGCCCTCCACAACCCTCTCTGGAGGGGAAGCGCAAAGGATCAAACTCGCCAAGGAGCTCGTAAGACCTGGAACGGGGAATACCTTCTACATCCTAGACGAGCCGACAACAGGTCTCCACTTCCAAGATATCAAAGCTCTCCTGGGTGTCCTCCATACTCTTGTGGAAAAGGGAAACACCGTCCTTGTGATCGAACACAACATGGATGTGATCAAAACAGTCGACTGGATCCTCGATCTCGGCCCAGAAGGGGGAGAGGAAGGAGGAGAGATCGTAGCTGAAGGGACCCCAGAACAACTAGCAAAACAGAACACCCCCACAGGAGCAGCTCTTAAAGAAACCCTCTCTCCTATTGTGCATGAGAAAAAAAAGAAGATCCAAACTGACGCTACCCCCTTTACCTCTATTTCTGTTAGAGGGGCTGCTCAAAACAACCTCAAACATCTCGATCTCGACATCCCAAGAGAGGCGCTCACCATCTGCACCGGCCCCTCTGGGTCGGGAAAAAGCTCCCTTGCCTTTGACACAGTCTATGCTGAGGGACAGAGGAGGTATATCGAATCGCTCTCCCCCTACGCCCGCCAGTTTGTCCGGCAGATGCCTAAACCAAAGATCTCCCAAATCGAAGGGCTCTCCCCTGCTATTGCGATCGAGCAAAAAGCGGCAAGTGGGAACCCAAGAAGCACAGTGGGAACCCTCACCGAGATCTATGACTACCTCCGTATCCTCTTCGCCCAAGCAGGGACAGCCTACTGCCCTGAGACTGGTGAAAAAATTGAAGCCATTACCAAACAGACTGTTGTCGATAAAATCCTCACCTTCCCACAAGGGGAGAAGATCACGATTCTGGCTCCCATCGAACTCCAGAAAAACGAGAAATTCGAAGAGATCTGCACCCGTTTTAGACGGGAAGGGTATGTCAGGATCCGAGTCAATGAGACGATCTATGAGCTCGACGAAGAGATCCCCTTTAACAGGCGGCGAATAAACCGAATCGGTCTTGTAATCGACCGTCTCAAAGTCGACAAAAAAGCGGAGAGCCGCCTCTTTGAAGCGGTAGAAAATGCTGCGCGCATCTCAGATGAGAAAATCCTCGTAGTAGGTGAGGAAGAGGAGAGCTTCTTCAATCTCGCTTTCACTGTTTTGAAAACAGGAAAATCGTATCCTCCCATCACCCCCCACACCTTCTCCTTCAATAGTGCCGAAGGGATGTGTCTCGACTGCCAAGGGCTCGGATACCAGTATGGAGCCGATTTGACCCGGAATCCTGCAGTGATGTCTCTTTCTGTTTTGGGCCTTTTACGTATTTTCTGGACAACCTCTCACCTCCCTTTCTTTGAGAAGTTCCTCCAGGAAGAAGGGGTCGATCCGAAAGCTCCTCTCCACTCCCTTTCGATAAAACACCTCCAACTCCTCTTGGGAGGCTCTTTAGAGGAAAAATGGATCAAAACAGACCAGGGGTTTTCCTTCCGTTGGCTCGGCCTCCAACCAATCCTTGCAAGGGCTGGTAAGCTCGCCCACTCCGATATCCGGACCCCCCTCATCCCTTTGCTCGATGAGATCGACTGCATCTCGTGCCACGGGAGTCGGATCCATCCTCTTGCTCGTAACGTCCGATTAGAAGGGCATTCGATCGCCTCTCTTTGCGCTCTTCCAATCGGCAAGGCGTTGGAATTTCTGCATAAGCTTTCCCTCTCTCCCAAAACGGAAAAGGTGTTAGAGGAGGTTCTCAAGCAACTCAAAAGCCGCCTGGAGTTTCTCGTAGAGGTGGGAATCAACTATTTGAGCCTCGATAGAAGGGCCCCCACTTTGAGTAATGGGGAAGCCCAAAGAATCCGTCTTGCAAGACAACTCGGGAGCAGTTTAACGGGGGTTCTCTACGTTCTTGACGAGCCGACAATTGGTCTTCATCCTCATGACAACGAGAAGCTCAACGGAGCGCTGCGTAAACTGAAAGAGCTAGGGAATACCCTCCTCATGGTGGAGCATGACCCACTCACCGTCGCAACTGCTGACTACCTTCTCGATTTTGGCCCAGGAGCAGGTACTCACGGAGGATATCTTACTGCAAAAGGGAACTTGGCAGAGATCCTCGAAAATCCCCACTCGCTCACTGGAAACTACCTTTCTGGGCGAGAGACAATTCCTCCTCCCCTCAAAAGAAGGAAGGCAAAAGGATCCCTCTCCTTCTCAGATGCCACTATTCACAACCTCAAAAACCTCTCATTCTCCTTACCTCTTGGCATTCTCACTTGTCTTTCAGGGGTTTCGGGCTCAGGAAAGTCGACCTTGATGCACGAGGTGATCAAACCCTATGTAGAAGCCAATCTACCCAAAGGGGCCCCCTTCTCCAAGCTCATCGTCATCGACCAAAATCCGATCGGACATACCGTCCGTTCCGATGTGGGGACTTATGTAGATGCTCTCCCCCCATTACGCTCTTTCTACGCCTCTTTGGGAAAAGCACAAATAAAAGGGTTACAACCCCGCAACTTTAGCTACAACCATAAAAAAGGGATGTGTACCCACTGCTGGGGGCTCGGCTACAAAAAAGTCGAGAGGTACTTCCTCCCCCCCGTCCGGATCACCTGCGACCAGTGCCACGGGATGCGGCTCAACCCGGTAAACCTAGAAGTCACCTACGAAGGGAGAAATTTTGGGCAGCTTCTAGAGATGACCGTTGAAGAAGTGCTGGCGCAATTTCAGATGATCCCCAAAGTGAAACGGATTCTTGACACCCTCATCTCTGTGGGCCTCGGCTACCTCAAGCTCGGGCAAGAGATCGCCTCTCTTTCTGGTGGAGAAGCGCAACGGATGAAGCTCTCTCGTGAGCTCGGAAAAAGGACAACTGCAAAAACCCTCTATCTCCTTGATGAGCCAACTACTGGCCTCCACCCCGAGGACATAAAAAAACTCCTTACCCTCCTCCACCACCTCGTCGACAAGGGGCATACGATGCTCATCATCGAGCACAACACTGATGTCCTCTCCCACGCCGATTACATGATCGATATGGGACCAGGACCAGGAGAGAGAGGAGGAAAAATCATCGCTACCGGCACACCCGAAGACCTCAGTAAAAACCCAAAATCGATAACTGGAAACTACTTAAAAAAAAGGTGATCTCATGTCAACAAATCCTGTACATTCTCATTCCCAATCTCTATCTCTATCAGATTCTGAAGAGAGTTTAGCTTCTACAGAAGAGACTCCTCAACAAGTCAATGACTTTATCCAAAAGTCTCATCCTATGCCTCCATTGAACAGCAATCAGCAGGAGATCCTCCGGTTTAATCCGGATCAACTCAACCTCAATGAAAAACGGATCACCTATCTCAAGCCAAATGCCAAGCAAACGGCAAGTGAAAAGCTGGAAAAACAGACCGCCTTCGCCTTCCAACAAGGGGAAATACTGAAAAAAATACAACCCGGAAAAGACCTAAATATCAACTTCCAGAATCTCGAGCAGCCTTCCTTTTCAACTGACAGGGTGGGGATTCATCATACACAAGGCCACCGCATGGATGATGAAGATAGCTACTTCTCCCTTCCGATTACTCTCAACATCAAAGAGGAAACAATCACAGCTCAGCTTCATGGAGTCTGCGATGGGCATCAGGATGAAAAGAGGGCGGCAGATTATGTCGCCCACTACATGCCTACACGTCTAAGCAAACTTCTCTCTCAATCTAACGAACTGAATGGGGAGACAATCACATCTGCTCTATCCCATGTCATAGCGGAACTCGATACAGCGCTGCAGACCTTGCAACCCATTGCAATACTCAAAAATCGACCAGCACAGGGAGGGACAACTCTTGTTGCGGCCCTTGAAATAGGAGGAGCCATCTACCTTCCAAATGTAGGCGATTCTCGCGCACTTCTTGTCAAAGAGAATACTTCCTACCAACTGACAGAAGATGCAAAGCCAGGCGACCCAAGATTCAAAAAAGGAATAACAAGAATTGGGCAAAAGGTATTTCAAGTTCGTGGTCAATACCGTGTAGGTGGAACTCTGGCAGTCGCGCGAGATATCGGCCTTCCAACTGTACCTTCAGAGCCCAAAATCACCTGCATACGAAACGAGAAGGAGCAGGATAAGCCTGATCAAGGAAAAATCTTTTTCCAAGAGGGAGATCACCTCATCTTAGCCTGCGATGGACTGTGGGATGTTGTGTCCAACGAGGATGTGGCCACTCTTGTCCGCACCCTCAGCTCGCAACATAAGTGTCCTCCCGGAACGATTGCTGCTTACCTGGTTCAAACGGCCCATAGCTCTGGATCAAGAGACAACATCACCGTCCTTGCCTTGAAACTTTAAGAATATTCACAAGTTTTGAGGAATCGAGTATGGTGTGGATCATGCAGTGGGTTCATGCGGGAAAAATAGCTGGTGAAAGGAAATCCCTCCTCTTGGAAAAAGAGGGAGAGAGCTCCTATGTCTGGAAGAAGATCTCTCTTGCTGGAAGTAGAATCGAAGGGACCGATTGCAAGGGAGAGAAGCTGACTGAGGCCATCGAGAATGGATACAAAACATGGGAGGGCTTCTCTCTCCTCCATTGCGGCTTTCTCTACACCCTTCCTGCAAGAGATGAGATGGGGTGTAATGCCCTTTTTTGGCAGATGGCGAAAAGCTATAGCTCTTCTAATGGGAGGTATTTCGATGAAGAGGTTGGACACCTCTGTTATGTAGACTTTGCCTCTCAGGAGGCTTTGTCTCTTTGGAGAACAATTCGATGACACAGACAATTGGACGGTATGTTGTCGAAAAAACCATCGGAAAAGGGGGAATGGGAGAGATTCTCCTTGCCTATGACCCGGTGTGTAAAAGAGAGGTCGCGATCAAACGGATCCGTACCGATCTTGACAAACACGAAGTATTGACAAACCGTTTCTTGCGCGAAGCTCACTTAACAGCTGAGCTCTCCCACCCTGGAATCATCACGATCTACACGATTCATGAAGATGAAGAAGGGCTCTATTACACGATGCCCTATGTAGAGGGGGAAACACTCAAACAAATCCTCCGGACCTCTCTCCAAAATAACCAGAAACAAGAGAGCCCGGGCTCGATCCCTGCCCTTCTCCCCATTTTCCACTCCCTCTGCCAAACAGTCGCCTATGCCCACTCAAGGGAGATTTTACACCGTGATCTGAAGCCTGAAAACGTCTTAGTGGGAAAGTTTGGTGAGGTAATCATACTAGACTGGGGCCTTGCGAGAAAATTTGGAGAATCCCCCCAAGAGATCGACCTCAACCTCCCAGAAGAGTCTGACGAGATCACAAGACCGGGGAAGATCGTCGGCACTGTTGCCTACATGGCTCCTGAGAGGGTTTTAGGTTCTTCCTCATCAGTCCAAACCGACATCTATGCCCTAGGAGTTACCCTCTACCAGATGCTCACCCTCCGCCTCCCTTTTAGACGCCCATCGATAAAAGAGTTCCGGAAGCTCGTCGAGCGGGAAAAGCTTCTCGACCCAGAAGAGATGGCTCCTTATCGAGATGTCCCCCCTCGCCTCTCTCGGATGGTGAAAAAATGTCTCGATCCCAACCCCGAGAATCGCTACTCCTCAATGGAAGACCTTTTACATGACCTGAAAGGCCATATGGAAGGGCGCTCAGAATGGTTTGAGAGCCATCGCCTGAAAGTAGACACAAAAAGTGATTGGGAGTTTCAAGAGAATGTACTGATAGCGAAACATATCGCCCTTACCCAAACAACCGAGAGTGCTGATTGGGTGAGTGTGATGGTCTCAAAAACCGCTTTTGCTGAAAATACGCGGTTAGAGTTTCAGATTCGTTTGGGCACAACAAGTGCTGGGATTGGGATTCTCCTCTCCGTACCTGAAGCCGCCGAGCGGGATCATCCCCTAGAAGGATATTGCCTTTGGTTAGGAGAAGAGGAGAGCGGATTTTCCCAGCTCTTTCGGAACACTGTCGAAGTGATGCACTTTGCCGACCTGACCTTAAAAAAAGAGACCTGGCACACCATCATTTTGGAGAAAGTCGATCACAACATCCACTTCACCCTCGACGGGACATTCCGATTTACTTATCTGAGCTACCTCCCCCTTTTTGGGACCCACATCGGCCTCCTCTCTCGAGATGCCGATTTTACCGCTGGAGAGATCATTGCATCGGTCGGGAGCCAGAATATCCTCGTGAGCTGCCTCTCGATCCCAGATGCCTTTCTCGCTGGCCGTGACTATAAAAGGGCTTTGGCCGAATACCGGAGGATTGGCTACTCCTTCCCCGGGCACGCAGAAGGGCGTGAAGCCCTTTTCCGAGCAGGCGTGACCCTACTTGAGGAAGCAAAAACATATCCTAAAAGAGAAGAGAGAGAACAAGGGTATCTTCTCGCACTTGATGAATTTGGCAAACTCCACGGTACACCGGGAGCCCCTCTTGAATATCTTGGAAAAGCCCTTGTCTATCAAGCTCTAAAAGATTCTGAAGAAGAGATCAAGTGCCTGGAGTTGGGGCTTAGACGCTACTACAAACACCCCCTTATCTCTGCGGTCAAAGAGCAGATCCTCTATCGGATGCATGAAGCTTCTCAAAAAGATCGGCATGCGGCCTATAGGCTCGTTTTGATTACGTTGCGTCTCCTTCCTGACATCGTCACAAGCCCCGACACTCTCCCCCTCTTCTCCCACCTGATCACACACTGGGAACCTCTTCCTTTCTTGGAAAGCCTTGTCGATCCAAAGCGTATCGAAAAAGAGAGGAGCCATGAAATCCGCTTTGCAACCTCTCTTGCCTTTTGGCTAGCAGCCCCCTATCTTCTCCAAGAGATCTTCGAAGATGTGCTGAAGCAAGAAGTATTCGATGTTGCAGTCGTAGGAGATCTCCTCTTCTCTCTTTCCCTTTTGGGATCAACCGACCTTGCAAAAACGCTTTGGCAAGAGGCCGAAAAGAAGAAAGAGGCACTCTCACTTGAAGAAGGGAAAGAGCTAAAAGAGATTTTAGACCTCCTCTCTCCCCTCTGGATCCCCTCGACCACAGAAGCACTCAATACTTTTTTCCAACTCAAGTGGGAGGGGATAGGTGTTCGAGAGTTCCGAACACTTCATACCCTTCTCCAAAGAGCGCTCCTTGCGAATGAAGACTCCCTCATAGAAACTACTGCCCAAAAAATTCTCGATCTCCCTCTCTCGCGCCAAGATCGACTCGAACTCGATGCCCTCCGAATATGGGCCTTTCTCAAAAACCAAAACTGGGAGAAGGCAGTTGAGATCTTCGACACCTACCCACTTGAGATGCTCAACCAAGAGTCTACCCTCCTCCACCCTCTCTACGGCTGTTACCTCTATGCTACCGAAGGTGAGGAGATCGCCATGATCCACTTCGGTGGAATCATCGATACCTCCTTCCCCCGCTCTTGGACCCTCCTTGCCCATGAACTCACCAACCAAATCACAGACTCCCCCTCCTGGTATAACTCCTCTTTTCTCTATGAGAGAAGACGCCTTTTTAGACAGCTTGCCCTCTTCTACCGATGCGCTGAAAAATCCGATCTCGAAGCCTACTATCTCCATCTTGAACACAAAGAACACACTAGGTAGAGGTCGGGGTGAGCTCAAGGTTTTGGGGGACTTTTGGATGCTTTTCACTAACGTTACGCACTCTTTTGACAAAGAGTGCTTGAACGATCGCTCGCTCCCTGTGTAAAATAACACTATGTTCGCTCGCGATCGCCCAAATGGGACGAAAATCCCCAAAAGCTCTTTGAAGTCCTCTTTAAATCCTCAAACACTAGATTTGTGTTAAATCAGCTGACAGCGATGCATCCTTTATGGCGAAAAATGCCCACACGTGATCGAGGTTTTCGGACCCGAATTTTTACATCACACCCAAGAATGGCAAGATAATGGAGAAGAGTGTCTGTACTGAAAGCAGATAGACGTCCTGAAACAAGCATGGATACTTTTGGCTGAGAGATCCCTAGTTTTTGAGCAACTTCTCTCTGAGACAGCCCACTTGCCTTGATAAGAGTTCCCACCTCGTGCAATAACTTTGCTCTTGCCATGAGCTCATCTGACTGCTCAAGCCCAAGATCAGCGAAAATATTTCCCTCAGTTACTTCGTATTTTTTTCCTTTTTTCTTCATGAATTTCACCCCCTCTCTTACGCCAATTTTTATATATTTGCTCAGCTAACTTTAGCCGAGAATGAATGAGTTCGATCTCTTTTTTTGGAGTTTTGATCCCACTTTTGCTCTTCTTTTGAAATGCGTGTAATACGACAATCGCACTCTTAAACTTAACGGTATAGATAGCCCGAAAAGTCCCTTTTTTATGATCCATTCTCAACTCAATGACACTTGCACCTCCAAACCCGCTTAATGTTTTTGCAAGATCAGGATAAGCCCCTATTTGAGCTTGATACAGACCGTATCCAAAATCGGTCACTACCTCTGGAGGCATCTCCATTAAATCTTTCTTAGATGATCCACACCAGAGAACAGGCTTTACTTCACTCATTCATCTACCCCCATTATACCAATAATGACATAAATTGTCATGGTTAAAATGCTTTTTCTGGTCGTTTGCAGAATAAACCCAAGACTCTCATACTTGGTTTGACTACACAACAGAGAGTGGGTAGTTTAAACAAAATTTACAAACAAAGACAAGGCTTAAGGTAACTATTCACATGCCCCCCAGGATACCTGCAAAGTAGTGCATTTAATTTGGGTGTAACCCAAATCGGTTAAAAGCCCAAGACTCTGGTCTTCAGGCACAAGCATACCAGGCTCTTGCATGCCCCCTATCGGGAAATAACGAGAACGGAAGGCACAAAGGACACAAAGACTCAACACAAAGACACGAAGACACGAAGAATCCGGCCTGACCCAAAGGGTCTTTTTCCTTAAGGAGAGAGCAAAAATGGAAAATAGAAATATTAAATTTCTCATGTTATTGTTCGATTCTATTTTCCATTTTTGCTCTCTCCTTAAGGAAAACTCCTCTTACGAGGAGGAGGCCGGATTTAAGAAATCCTTTGTGTCTTTGTGTTGAAGCTTTG
>SDBV01003289.1_pt1 | contig 23927 bp, 16 predicted proteins | sample 2277081 | NCBI WGS metagenome assembly SDBV01 (sample SAMN10402039, study PRJNA504765) | marine sediment metagenome | isolation source: marine sediment core GS10_PC15, 223 cmbsf | place: Arctic Ocean: Southern Knipovich Ridge | collected 2010 | reverse complement strand
GCGAGTGTCCTCTTTATATCAAAAACCTTTTCATAAACCTATTTTATTGAAGAATAAAAATCAAGTGCTTTAACTGGTTAATTACGTTGTAACAGTTCACTACCATTCTAAAGAAGAGAAGAACCGCTAATCTTCACTAATTTACACCTATGGTTATTGCTATCAACTGAAAATGCCTGCACAACTATTATAATAAATTTATAAGGAAATCAGGAAAATAGAAAAAAGTTGACCATATCTCTATAACTTTTTTACTTATATTGTTTCTGGTCTTTATACATTTTAAAATAAATATTATATTATATGCTATATATATTTAGGGAGGTAATTTTGCGTTGCGAAAAAATAGACCTATGGAATGAGGAACATCTAAAAGAGAATAAATTCCAGAAAGTGGAGCCTTATATGGAAACATATTTTTTAAAAGGCGATAATAAAAGGCCGTGTATTCTTATTTGCCCGGGCGGAGGATATGAGAAGCTGTCTGAGCGGGAAGCAGAGCCTGTTGCTGTACGTTTTAATGCGGAAGGATTTCATGCAGCTGTTGTTTACTACAGTGTCAGCCCTAATATACATCCACAGCCTCTGTATGATGTCGCCCGTGCAGTAAATATTTTACGTGAAAATGCATGGGACTGGAATATAGAGGAAATAGCTGTGTGCGGATTTTCTGCAGGTGGGCATCTTGCGGCAAGTCTTGGAGTATATTCGGATATTTTTAAAAAGCAGGAAGTTTATGGCATAAATAAAACTTTTACCAAACCCGACGCCCTTATCTTAAGCTATCCTGTAATATGCTTTGATGATTATGTGCACAAAAGTACTATTCAGAATCTTCTTGGTAAAGAGCCGAATCCTGAAATCATGGAAATGATGTCACTACAGAATCATGTTACAAAGAGTAATCCGCCTGTTTTTTTATGGCATACTTTACAGGATGAATCTGTTCCAGTTGAAAACAGCCTGATCTTTGCGGATTCGCTAAGAAAAAACGCTGTCCCATTTGAGCTTCATATTTTTCCGGAAGGGGGGCATGGAATGTCTCTCGCGGTTAAAGAAACTGCGGAGAAAAAAGGCCATATTAACAGTCACACAGCAAGGTGGTTAAAATTATGTGTTGAATGGTTAAAGAATTTATTTAATTGTACATGAATTTCAATTGAAATTCCTATAGAATAGTGGAGCCCGACCACTAAAATGGCTTGAGAAATTTTTACCAGTAGAAATAATTATTAAAGTCATTTTAGTGGTCGGGCGACCACTTATAAGCAAATAATCTAAAATATTTTAGGATGTATTATGAATGATGATTTTTTAAAACGAGTAGATGCTGCTGCAAATTCTCTGGCCGGATGTTCTTCTTACAAACCGGAAACAGGTATAATACTGGGTTCCGGGTTGGGCAGTTTTGTTGAATCTCTGGAAGGTGATGTAGTTTCGTATTCTTCAATTAAGGGATTTCCTGCTGCAACAGTTGAGGGCCATAAGGGTTTTTTAAAGATTACAAAGGATGCTGCTGTAATGGCGGGCCGGTTTCACTATTATGAAGGCCTGCAAATAGATGATGTAGTGCTGCCTGTTTTTGTACTGGCTAAACTTGGGATTAAAAAGATTATTATTACAAATGCTGCCGGCGGTATTAATAAATCATTTAATCCCGGCGACCTCGTTTTAATTAAAGACCATATTAACTTAATGGGAATTAATCCTTTAATAGGAGCAAACAGTAGTGTACTTGGCCCCAGGTTTCCTGATATGAGTAGAGCATACAATAAAGAGTTAATAGATATTGCTAAGAAAATAATACCATCATTAAAGACAGGAGTTTATGCAGCATTAACAGGGCCAAGTTATGAAACACCTGCAGAAATAAGAATGCTTAGAACTTTGGGGGCGGATATGATAGGTATGTCTACAGTACCAGAGGTCATAGCTGCAAATTATGCCGGCCTAAAAGTACTTGGCATTTCATGTATCTCTAATATGGCATCCGGTATTTTAGACAAAGCTTTATCGCATAAAGAGGTGGTGGAAACAGGAAGAAACATTGCAGGTACCTTTGCGCGCCTCCTAAACGGTATACTTAAAGAACTCATCATTTAAAAATGAAAATAAAAGAACGATTAACAGATAATGCAATTAATCATGTAAGAGAAGCAATACTCGATGCCGGCGGGAACGAGGTGTTTTTTATTGGCAGTGTTAATGCGGACTCTAAAGTATGTCAGGTAACAGTAGGGTCCAGAGGAAATAGAAATTCTGTTCCTGCTCTGGAGCCGTACCTGGAAAAAGGTGATGTAGTTATTCATAACCATCCGGGAGGAAATCTTAATCCCAGTAATGCGGATTTAAACATCGCTTCACAACTCGGAAACAGGGGAGTTGGTTTTTTTATTATTGATAATTCTGCAGAAAACCTTTATGCGGTTGCGGAACCTGTTTCTGTTAAAGAAAAAGAACATATAGAAACAGAAACCCTTGCTGCTCATCTTAAAGCAAATGGAAGCTTAAGCCGTGTATTTCCAGATTTTGAGGAACGTGAAGAACAGATCTTTATGCTAAAAGATGTATGTGAGAGTTTTAATACAGATCGTATTTCTATATTAGAAGCAGGTACAGGTGTAGGTAAATCTCTGGCCTATCTGTTGCCCGCACTAAAATGGGTATCATTGAATGATGAGAGAGTAGTTATAACTACAGCAACAATTAATCTGCAGCAGCAGCTTATAGAAAAAGATATACCACTCGTTAAAAAAGTAATTAAAGAAGAATTAAAGGTAGTTCTTGTTAAGGGCAGGGGTAATTATATCTGTTTAAACAGATTACAGGAAGCCTTAGAGGAGTACTCTTTATTTGAGGAAAACACGGAAGAATTAAATGCAATAAGCGAGTGGGCAGGAACTACAAAAACAGGAAGTAAAAGTGATCTGCTAATTCTTCCTTCTAAAGGGCTGTGGTCAAAAATATGTTCTGAAGCTGATATCTGTCATGGGCTTCGCTGTAATAACAGAGAACAGTGTTTTGTATTAAAAGCAAGAAAGGAGGCTGCATCCGCAAAGGTGCTGATAGTAAACCATCACCTTCTTTTTTCAGATCTTTCCTTAAGAGTTTCCGGAATGGGTTTTAATTCAACCGCGGTTCTTCCGCCTTTTAAAAGAATTATTTTTGATGAAGCACATAATATAGAAACAAGCGCTACTTCGTATTTCTCTGACAGTTTTAGTAAGTATTCATTAAGAAAGTATCTTAACAGGTTGTATTTTAAAAAAAAGGGAAGAAGGTACGGCCTTGCACTCAGGCTCGAGCGGCTAATAAAGGGCCCAAATAAAGAAAAAATAAAAAGTGTACCCGGTATTATAGAGGGAGTGAGCGATCAGTCTGAACTGCTCGATAACTATACAGCTGAACTGCTGATTGATGATTATAAACTTCTGCTGCAGGTAGAGGATAAAGAAAAATATGACGAGCTACTGCTTAAACTATTACAGGATTTAACAATCAGTATATTAAGCCTTGTGCGTTTACTGGATAAAATTCTGGAGCAGCTTGATGATAAGGATTATGAAATCGATTATGTTTATGAAGCAAGGCTTGTAGTTAAGCGCCTCAAGAACATTGCGGACATATGCAGCCGATTTTTACATTTTACAGAGCATGCGGAAGAAATATTCTGGATAGAGAAAATTAAAGGGTATGACGGAAGTTATTTTGCAAGGTACATTATAACTCCGCTGGATATTGCGCCGCTTATGCAGGAAGCTGTAATAGATCCGTATCCTACTGTTGTTTTTACGTCCGCTACTCTAACTATAAACAATAAATTTTCATACTGGAAATCGAGGCTTGGCCTGTGCTATGAGGATGAGTATATAGAAAAGATATATTCATCTCCTTTTAATTATAAAGATAATGTTATGGTGTTTATACCAAAAGACGCGCCTCTGCCGGGAGAGGAAAATTATCAGGAGTATTCAGAAGATTTTATTAGTAAAGTGCTCGAAGTTTCAGAAGGCAGGGCATTGGTTCTTTTCACATCATACAGAATGCTTAATGAAACATTCGAATCTGTCGAGCCTTATTTAATAAACCATGGGATACATACTTTCAGGCAGGGAGAAGATGAGCGGTCCAGGCTGCTTGCGAAATTTAAAAAAGATTGTTCCAGTGTGCTTTTCGCAACAGATTCTTTCTGGGAGGGAGTGGATTCCCCTGGCGAAACATTGGAAGTTTTAATACTCTGCAGACTGCCTTTTCGTGTTCCAACTGAGCCTGTATTAAAAGCACGAGCAAAATCAGTAACAGATAAAGGCGGGAATCCTTTTATGGAATTGTCTTTGCCGGATGCTATTATGAAATTCCGCCAGGGATTCGGAAGGCTGATTAGAAAAACAAATGATAGAGGAATAGTAATTATTCTGGATGCAAGGGTTATAAAAAAGTTTTACGGCAGGTTTTTCCTGTCATCAATCCCTGCGACAAATATAAAGATTTCTAATGCGGAAAATCTTCTAAGCAGTATAAAGGACTTTATTGTACAAATAAGGAGTTGATTTTTCGTAACAGTTCACCCCTTAAGTCAACCACTAATCTTAAGTCAACCACTAATAGGCACTAATAGATTTTGTATTTTATAATATGAATCGTCTCTATTCAAATTCAAACATAATTCCCTGATCGATTTCAAGTTAAATTAATCATTATTTTAGGGTAAATTAGTGAAGATTAGTGGTTTTTTCTTCTTAAGAATGGGGGTGAACTTTTACGATTTCTCTAACTATTTCCGGACTTCCGGAACGAGATACTTAATATTTACATTATTCATGGAATTAAAAATATTTAATCTTATTGTTTTATCTTTTTTTGAGAGTGAGTCTATCACCTGCCTTATTTCAAGGCGTTTTGAATTTTGTCCGTGCGGGCATTTGCATATAAGCCTGTTTATTCCTTTTTTTTTTGCAAACTTGATTATCTGCTTTTCATAAACAAGTGCAAGAGGCCGGATTACTGTATAGGGAAACTTTTTATATGTTAATTTAGGGAGCATTGTTGCGATTTCGCTCTTATAGCATATATTCATTAAAAGTGTTTCTATAATATCATCCATATGATGGCCCAGCGCGATTTTATTGCACCCTCGTTCTTTAGCAAAATTTAACAGCTCCATGCGCCTCTGGGTAGAGCACCAGTAACAGTTCATCTTTTTGCCCGGCCTAAGCCTCTTTAAAACAGGGACGTGCTTTATTGTATAAACTGCATTCCACTCTTTAAATTTAATTTCAAGGTTTGATTTTTGACAGCATGAGCAGAAATCAGTTTTGATATGTACTGCTTCTATATCATAATGAATTGGAAAAGACTTTCTGCGCTTCATTAGATCGTAGAGAAGGGTCATAGAATCCTTCCCGCCGGATACAGCTATAAGGATTTTATCATTTTCCTCTATCATCTTGTATTTGTAGATTGGCTGCCCGATTCTTTTTGAAATGAGCCGTTCTATATCTGGCATTACATTTTTCCTAAAATAGATAATTATTATTCAATAGTACATCCATGTACTATTATTTGTATTTAAGTAGTCGGACTCCGCTATTTCATAGGAATTTCAGTTGAAATTCCTGTACAATAAAAATAATGAAACGAACAGAGCTTTTAGTCTATCGCGTGTTTTTAAAAAATATGTTTAAGGCCATAAAAAAGCTGCAGAAATTACTGCAGCTCTTATTTTTTTTATCTTGTGAACAAAAATACAAAACTGTTTGTTCACGCTGGATGTTTATCCTTATTTAGCCGGTTATTCGGCTATTCTATCTAACAGTTCTATTCAACTGATTTCTTCAACTGATTTCTTCAATTGGTTTATTCAACTGGTTTATTCAACTGGCTTATTCAACTGGTTTATTCAACTGGTTTATTCAACTGGTTTATTCAACTGGTTTATTCAACTGGTTTATTCAACAATAGCAAGAATATCTTCCATTTTAAGGATTAATTGTTCCTCGCCATCAAACTTTATAGATGTTCCAGCGTACTTATCATATATAATCTTGTCTTTTACTTTAACTTTTATAGCTTCTTTATCATCTCCAACAGCTATTACAACACCTTCCTGTGTTTTTTCCTGGGCTGTTTCCGGAATAAAGATGCCCCCTGCTGATTTTTGTTCACCCTGAACAATCTTAATTAATACTCTGCTTCCTATTGGTTTAATCATTTTCATACCTCCTGAATTTTATATACACATAAATATATTGTGTAGAATATTTAATATTTAATTTATAAATTGAATTTGAATAAATTGAATATACGAATATACTCTATTCTTTGTCAAGAATTATTATTTTTATTGTCTTTTTATCAAATTTCTATTATTTTTAATATAACAAAAATTATGGATTTATGGCAAACAAAACTTAACAAAGGAATTTATTTTTTATCACGGCATGAACCATGTAGTGCTTTAAAGAGCTTTTATAAGGCTCTTAACGAATGCCCTATTTCTAAGGGGAAAAGTCTTTCCAGGTTATTGTTTTATCTTGGGATAACATTAAAGCGGCTTGGCTATATGAATCCTGCTATTAAAAGCTGGCTGGCTTCTCAGAAAATAAAAAAAAGCAAGTATTCGTTAAAAATGATAAAGCGATTTATAAATGAATATGGCATGGAACGCCAATCATGTGCAGAAGAGGATGACTGGAAAGCATTTTATTCTATTCAGCTAAGTATGTATATTAATGGTAAAAAGAAGAGGCATTTTAAGACAATCGCGGAAAAGGACATGATAAAGGATCTTATTTACGATCATTTTTCACAATTAAAAACTAAGGATTTGCTTGAAAGCAGGACTCCTAAACAGAAAAATGAGCTCTTTCATAGAGTGAAAATAGTTTTTCCATTTCTCATTATGCCGGAATACAGGAAAGAATCACTAATTCCTGTAAATTTTCTTCATAATAAACGCGTAGAACTAAAGGATCGATGCCCCTGTGGCAGCGGGCTAAGTTATATGATCTGCTGCGGGCGCACGCTTGGTGAATATGAACTGTTAAATGGGTAATAATGACCCATTTATAACAGTATTAGTATTTACTGTATCATTTTGAAACATATCAGAAATATGATAAATATGTCAAAAAGTCAGCCAAATAACTTCAGGTACTATAAGGAATTATAATCTTCAGTAAACCAACCAAATGGCATGCTTTTTGTATATATAATAGTCAGGAGAGTAAATTATGTCCGTAAAGAAGAGAATAAGAGCAGAAAAAAGTAGTTTAGCAGACAATGAAAATGTATTATCAATATATTTAAAAGAAATTAATAATATTCCTTTGTTAACCAGGGTTGAAGAGGATAAATACGCAAGGCTCGCAGCAGAAGGTGAAAAAAACGCAAAAGAAATGCTGATTCGCGCAAATTTACGATTTGTTGTTAATGTTGCAAAAAAATATCAGAATCAGGGGCTTCCGCTGCTCGATTTGATAAATGAGGGAAATATAGGACTTATGAATGCAATAAAGAAGTTCGATGTTAACCGCGGTTACCATTTTATATCGTATGCTGTTTGGTGGATTAAGCAGGCAATCTTAAAGGCTATCTGTGAAAAATCGAGGATGATACGGCTTCCTTTAAACAGGGCGAATGAACTTGTGCAGATAGAAAAAGCCAGAAAAGAGATATTAAGTGCAACTGGAATGGAGCCGGAAACAGAGGAAATAGCAGGTTTTCTTGATATGAACAAGGAGCATGTAGAAAGTCTATTAAATATTTCGCGGGATCTTGTTTCACTGGAAGCTCCTGTCTTTAATGAAAAGGAGTCTACACTTCTTGGAGAGTTTGTAGAAGATTCGGATTATCAGTCTCCTGATGAAGTGATAATCGAAAGATCTTTGAAAGAAGATATAAATAATGTATTAAAATCATTAACAGAAAAAGAAGCAGAAATTATAAGATATAGATTTGGCTTAAATGGAAATATTCCTATGTCCTTAAAAGAAGTTGGCGACAGGTTTCATCTTACAAAGGAAAGAATAAGACAAATCGAGAAGAAAGCTCTTAAGAGATTGCAGCACCCGTCACGGAGCCAATATCTCGAATCATATATTTCTTAATACTAAAATATATTCAACCACTTTAGAAGACTAATAGATCATTTTGCTAAAAGATATGATGTATAATGTTTTTTTAGTGATCGGGTCAATATTAAAAGTATAAGAGATTTCTTGACAGAAAACTTTTAATGACTTAGATTCAGAATATAAATAATAATAATAAGAGGAGGCTGTTAGTATGGAAACGCAGCTCGTATATTTTTTTGGCAGTGGAAAAGCAGATGGAGACAAAAGCTTTAAAGAACTGCTTGGCGGAAAAGGAGCGAATTTAGCAGAAATGACTAATCTCAAAATTCCTGTTCCTCCTGGATTTACTATTACCACAGAAGTTTGTGATGCTTTTAATAAGAATAATAGAAAATATCCAAAAGACTTGAAAAAGCAAGTTGAAGATAATCTGGAAAAATTAGAAAAAACTATGGGGCTTAAATTCGGAGATCCGGAAAAGCCTTTACTTCTTTCTGTTAGATCAGGTGCAGCAGTTTCTATGCCTGGAATGATGGATACTGTTTTAAATCTTGGTATGAACATGGATGTTGTAAACGGTCAGATTAAGAAAACCGGCAACGACAGATTTGCATGGGATTCTTACCGGCGTTTTATTCAGATGTATGGTGATGTAGTTATGGAAGTATCTCGTCACGAATTCGAAGAAGCTTTAAATTCTGTAAAGAAAGAAAAGAAAGTAGAACTCGATACAGATCTGGATGCAGCAGATTTACAAAAGGTAGTTACACTTTATAAAAAAGTGTATAAACAGTTTACAAAAAAGAACTTTCCGGATAATCCCATGGAGCAGTTATGGGGAGCAATTAATGCAGTATTTGGATCCTGGAGTAATGACAGAGCAATTAAATACAGACAGATAAACAACATTAAAGGATTGCTCGGCACTGCAGTTAATATTCAGACTATGGTATTTGGAAATTACGGCAACACTTCCGGAACTGGTGTTTGTTTTACAAGAGACCCATCAACAGGTAAAAATGAGTTTTACGGTGAGTATTTAATGAATGCTCAGGGTGAGGATGTTGTTGCTGGTGTAAGAACACCTGCGAAATTATCAACATTAAAGAAAAAGAATCCTAAAGTTTATGATCAGCTTGCAAAATTAAGAATAAAATTAGAAAAACATTATAAAGATATGCAGGATATGGAATTTACTATTCAGGAAGGTAAATTATACATTCTTCAGACAAGAAATGGTAAAAGAACAGGAGCTGCTGCAGTAAAAAATGCTGTAGATATGGCAAATGAAAAGCTTATTACGAGAGAAGAGGCTATAAGACGAGTTACACCGGATCAACTCGACCAGCTTTTACATCCTATGATAGATCCAAAATCAAAGAAGAAATTTAAAGCTCTTACAAAAGGCCTTAACGCATCACCAGGTGCTGCAACAGGGCATATTGTATTTGACGCAGATGAAGCAGAAAAATGGGCAAAAGAAGGCAAGAACGTTTTGTTGGTAAGACGTGAAACTTCTCCGGAAGATATCGGTGGAATGAATGTTGCGCAGGGTATTTTAACTTCCACAGGCGGTATGACTTCTCATGCGGCAGTAGTTGCAAGAGGAATGGGAACTCCTTGTGTTGCCGGATGTAAGGATGCTGTTATTTCCGGAAAAATAATGACTATCGGTAAAAAGAAATTTAAACAGGGTGATTGGTTAACCATAGACGGAACAACCGGTGAAGTTTTTGATGAACATATGAAGCTTATACAGCCTAAATTATCAGGAGATTTTGAAACTTTTCTAAAATGGGCGGATACTATTAGAAAATCAGCAGTTAGAAAAGGAATTAAAACAAAGGGTTTTAACATAAGAACTAATGCGGATCTTCCAAGAGACGCAAAAGTTGCACGAAACTATGGCGCGGAAGGAATAGGGCTTTGCCGAACAGAACATATGTTCTTTGATGAAGGCAAGCTCGAAATATTTCAGGAAATGATAGTAGCAGATGATCTTGCAACACGAAAGAAGGTTTTAACTCAGCTTGCTAAACTGCAGAAAAAAGATTTTACAGGAATATTTAAAGCGATGGACGGACTTCCGGTTACTATAAGATTACTTGATCCTCCTCTACATGAATTTGTTCCTAAAACTAATGATGAACTTAAAGCTCTTTCCGCAAAAACAGGTGTTTCACTTAAGACGCTTAAAGATAAAGTAGCATCTCTGCATGAACTTAATCCTATGCTCGGCCATAGAGGCTGCCGCCTTGGAATTATTTATCCGGAAGTTTATGATATGCAGGTAGAAGCAATTATAACAGCAGCATGTGAAGTTGCATCAAAAGGCGTAAAAGTTAAACCGGAAATTATGATACCATTAGTAAGTACTGTAAATGAACTTAAAGTATTAAGGGCAAACGCGGAAAGAATTGCTAAGGATGTAATTAAGCAGAAGAAAGTAAAACTATCATATTTAATTGGTACTATGATTGAAATACCAAGAGCTGCATTAACCGCAGACAAGATTGCAGAATATGCGGATTTCTTTTCTTTTGGAACAAATGACTTAACTCAAATGGCATTTGGTTATTCAAGAGATGATGCGGGAGTATTCCTACCGGACTATGTAGAAAAAGGCATTTTGGAAAATGATCCATTCCAGGTGTTAGATCAGGAAGGTGTTGGCCAGCTTGTTGAATTAGGTACAAGCAGAGGAAGAAAAACTAAGACGGATCTTAAAGTAGGTATTTGTGGAGAGCACGGTGGCGAACCGTCATCTATTGAATTCTGCTATAAGGTTGGAATGAATTATGTTTCTTGTTCTCCTTACAGAGTTCCAATTGCAAGACTTGCTGCTGCTCATGCAGTCTTAAACAATAAATAATCAGTTATAATTTTAAATATATGAGCGCAGAAAGGTTTATCCTTTTTGCGCTTTTTTAATAGCTGCCCATTGCATCGCTTAAATCAGTAAAGGCTTCCATAACTTCTTCATTATCCATGTATTCGGTTATTTTCATAAAGGCCTCAGTTGCTTTAGTCTGCGATTCTACCATTTCTTCCTGGAGTTCTGTACTAACCGATGTTAATTCAGGAGATTCTGCAACCTTTTCAAAAAAAGCCGTTGCAGATTCTTTATAGGCTTTTATTGCTGTTACTATTTCTTCTGGTGAATTTGCACTATCAACAGCGCTGGCAAAGTCATTATTTCCTTTTACAAAGTCCTTGACTATTGAATCACCACCACCACCACACGCTATAATAATCATTATAACCAAAATACAAAGTGTAATAAACTGTTTTTTCATTGCAATCTCCCCGATAAAAAAATCTACTAATAAAACATTATTAAGTAGTTGATACTAATTATATATATCCAGGATTAATTTGCAAATTAATTTTAAGTACTGGTTTGTTAATGAGCTTATCTATAACCGGATATTTGCCGCATTTATTTGAAAATATTTATTATGCCCTGGGTATAAATAAAAAATATGTGCAAATCACAAAATTTTAGATAAAATTAAGAAATAATGGGGAACTGAAAGGATTTTACTTTTTACGTTTTTTTTTCTGTTATACTATAGAAGCCGGGTATGGATAAAAACAGGATAATTGATATTTACAAAGTTCTTTTCAAAGAATACGGGCCGCAAGGTTGGTGGCCTGTAAGTTCAGTATTGGATAATAACGGTTATCATAATGGAAATTATAAATTGCCGGAAACAGAAGAACAGAAATTCGAAATAATTGCGGGTGCAATACTTACACAAAATACTGCCTGGAAGAATGTCAGAAGAGCGATAGATGCGCTTTATCAATATAAGTTAATGAATCCGAAAGGATTATTCGATGAACCTCAGGAGAGCCTTGCTGAAATTATACGTTCCAGCGGGTACTTTAATCAGAAAGCTAAGAAGCTAAAAATTATTTGTAATTTTCTTATAAGAGGCGCTTATCTGGATAACAAAATTCCGGAAAGAGAAAAGCTTTTAAGTCTCTGGGGAATCGGGCCGGAAACAGCAGATTCTATTCTGCTATATGCTTACAAGGTTCCTGTTTTTGTTGTAGATGCTTATACTAAAAGGATTTTCAGCAGGATTGGGATTATTAATAAAAGAAGTGATTATAATACTGTTCAGAAAATGTTTATAGAAGCAGGCAGATCAGAAAGTGCAGAGAATAAATATAGGCTTTATAATGAGTATCATGCATTAATTGTTAAACACGCTAAAATGCATTGTAAAAAAGTACCGGTTTGTACTGGGTGTCCTGTTTTTTCGTGCAAAAAACTGTTAAATACATAAACAGCTTTCATTGATACTGTAAATTTTAATTTCTTCATCTGTTTTTTTCTTATTAAACATATTTTAATTTTTCTACATATAACACAAAACATGATTTACTTTATCTTTAATTTGTATTATAAGAGCTAAGATTACCAGTAAAATGTATTTATTATAGAAAAAACTGTAAATATTCCTTTTATATTTACTAAATTGTTTGGAATAATGAGAACATTGTGTTTTATTGATCTAATACCAAGGGAGGTTATAATGTGAGTTCATATAGGTATGATTTTGATGCAATTGTTATTGGATCTGGTATGGGCGGTATGACTGTTGCCGGATTATTGTCAAAAATTAATAATATGCGAATCCTGGTATTAGAAAAACATTTTGAGATTGGTGGTTTAACTCATGAATTTACACGCGGAAGTTATTCCTGGGATGTTGGACTTCACTATATTGGCACTTTAAAACCTATTCAGAAGATACTTTTATCATTTCTTACAGAAGATAAAATAAAGCTGAATAAAATGCCAGGATTTTTTGAAAAATTTATATATCCGGATATCATATTTAGTGTTCCCAATGATCCAAAAAAATATAAACAAAGATTAATAAAGAAATTTCCTGATGAAGCCAGGAGTATTCGCAAATATTTCAGGGACATTAATAGGGCAGTTTTATGGTATAGACTATATTATTTTAACCGTTTTATGCCTGTTTTTATAAGGGCTATTTTAAAAATTATCAGTTTTTTTTTAGTATCACTTTGCCTTCAGACAACACAAGAATATTTAAATAAAAATTTCAAAGATAGAAAACTCAAATGCATTTTAGTAAGCCAATGGCTGGATTACGGATTGCCGCCCAGGGAAAGTTCATTTGCAATTCATGCTGTGGTAGTTGACCATTATTTATACGGTGCCTGTTTTCCTTATGGAGGTTCTTCCAAAATCAGCCGCTATATTGAAGCTGAGGTAGAAAAACGTGGAGGAACTTTTTTATGCAGTCAGGAAGTTATTGAAATATTAGTGGAAAATGGGAAGGCAGTCGGTGTAAATGCAATAGATCACAGAAATACCGGATCTCCAATAATAGAGTATCACGCTCCATTAATTATATCCAATGCAGGAATCCTTAATACATACACCAGGCTCCTTCCTGTAAATTATCAAAATAAATTACTAAATAATAAGCTTGATGAATTTCATAGAGGATACAGTATGGTTACACTGTATCTTGGTCTAAAAGAATCACCAGGAAAGTTTGGTATAATGGGTGAAAATCTCTGGATTAATTGTGATTATGACTATAATAATGTGGATAAAAAAACAAAAGCTCTTATATCCGGAAATCCAATTAACTGTACAATTTCATTTCCTTCACTTAAAAATGGAGAAAAAAAATATCATACTGCAGAGGTATTATCCATAGCAAAATACTCGGACTTTGAAGAATGGAAAAATGAAGAATGGAAAAATCGCTCACAAGAATATTATCAATTAAAAGAAAAAATTACAGCCGGCCTTCTAAAACTAGTTGAAAAACATATACCCGGATTTACAGACATCATTGAATACAAAGAATTATCTACACCGTTAGATATTGAGTACTTTACTAGTAAATCCTCAGGAGCAATGTATGGTATCCCCCCAGTAAAGGAAAGGTTTACTTTAAAAGAATTAAGGGTTAAAACAAATATTAAAAACTTACTGCTAACAGGTTCTGATGTCTGTTCTCCTGGCATTATCGGAGCTTTTATGGGAGGAGTGGCAACAGCAAGTTATATTAATGGCCCAATGGGAATAGTAAAAATAGTCGCTGCCGCGAGAAAATGGGAGAGAAAGTCAAAACAAGTAGCGATTATTAATAAAAGCATCAAAAATGTACATACTGTTATACATTCATTCAATAAGCCTAGAGGAAAATTAATTAAAAAGAAATATATTAGAAAAAACATCATTGAATTAATTTTCGAATTAAAAATAGATCTGGAATTTATTCCTGGCCAATATTCAAAAATTCAAATTTCTGAAACAGAATGGAGACCCTACTCTATTGTTGAATTAAAGAATAGAAGAATTAAATTTATTGTTAATACAAATCCCGGAGGCCCGGGATCTCAATTTATCAACTCCTTAAAGATAGGAGATATATGCATTTTCCGTTTGCCATTAGGAGATTTTTATCTAAGGCTTACTAAAAATAAAAAGATCTTCATATCAACCGGAACAGGTATAACACCCTTTTTACCAATGTTATCTCAGTTACATAAAATAAACGGCAATACAAATATAGAGCTGGTCTTTGGATGTAAAAATAAAAATGATTATTTTATTTCACCTTATATAGAAAAATACAAGCTTACTCTAAGATTAAAAGAGACAATATGTCTAAGCCAGTTTGAATCAGGAATTACAGGTTCAAATATTATTAATGGCAGGATAACTAAATATTTTCATAGCCAAAGAAAAAATTTAGTAAATGGTGATTACTATATATCCGGTGATCCTTCTATGGTACAGGAAGTTACAAGATTATTAAGAAATAATGGAATTGAAACTATTTTTTCAGAAAACTACTAACATTCCATAGATAGTATGATTTTTAACAATGTTGTATTTGAAAAGCCCTGCAAAACAAGTTCCTTTTTTAATACAGTGAGTATCACGCATTAATTGTTAAGCGCGCAAAAATGCAATGTAAAAAAATACCAGTTTGTGCAGGGTATGCGTTTGCAGTTACAAAAAATGAACTTCCGTCTTTGCTTATTGTTTCTTCCATATATACATCCAGCAGTATATTCATATTCATTCATAAAATATTCCCCTGATTGTCAAAGATCCATATCCTAATTCATTATGAACAGTATAAGCAGCGTCAATTATTTTTTCTATAATTTCTATATATTTATACTCTTTTTCCATATATGAGAATCGGCGATGGATGAATACCGGTCGAGGAAGGATATCGGAAGATCAGCGAGAAAATTTGCGTTAATCTGAGTTAAAAACTATTTTCATCAATATGTATTGCCTGTTTTTAAATATTTAAATATTTGACTACTAACTTTTCAAATAAAGTATTATATTATTCTCTGCTCATAATAAAAAGAGAAAAATCAGCTTATTATAATTGTATAATATTAAAATATAAAAAGAAACGGAAAGAAAATAATGAATAACCCGGAAAAATTTAAAAAACTTGGACTAACGGATAAAACACTTGTTGCATTACAGAAAAAGGGTTTTGAAGAACCAACGAGTATTCAGGAAAAGGTAATACCTCTTTTGTTGAAGGGAAAAAAGGACATAATCGGGCAGGCTCAGACTGGTACAGGTAAAACAGCGGCATTCGGCCTGCCCATAATAGAAAATATTAACCTTGATAAAAAGAATGTTAAGGCACTTATACTCACACCAACAAGAGAACTTGCAATACAGGTTGCGGAAGAATTAAATTCTTTAAAAGGAAATCAGTCTATAAAAATTATTCCTGTGTATGGCGGCCAGGTTATAACCCAGCAGATTAGAAAATTAAAAAGTGGTGTGGATATAGTAGTTGGTACTCCCGGCCGTGTTATAGACCATATTAAAAGGAGAACTTTAAAGCTCAGAGAACTTTCATATCTTGTACTGGATGAAGCGGATGAAATGCTTAATATGGGTTTTATAGAAGATGTAGAGGAAATTCTTGAATCTGTAGGACCGGATAGAAGGATGCTCATGTTTTCCGCGACTATGCCGGAAAGGATTAAAAAGATTGCAGAAAGGTTTATGGGTGAGTATGAACACATAAAAGATAAAAAGGAACAGCTTATTACAGGGCTTACAGAGCAGATTTATTTTGAAGTTCATGAACAGGATAAACTTGAGGCATTAACAAGGATTATAGATATAGAAGATGAGTTTTACGGATTGGTTTTCTGCAGGACTAAAGTTATAGTAAGCGGTCTTGCAGGCAAGCTCATGGACAGAGGTTACGATGCAGAAGCCCTTCATGGCGATATAACACAGCCGCAGCGTGAAGTTATACTGGGACGTTTTAGAAAACGGAATATTACTATTTTAGTTGCAACGGATGTTGCCGCGCGGGGTATTGATATTATCAACCTTTCACATGTAATTAACTATTCTCTGCCTCAGGATCCGGAGTCGTATATTCATAGAATAGGAAGAACAGGAAGGGCTGGTTCCGAAGGTATGGCTATTACATTTGTTACACCTTCCGAATATAGAAAGCTTACTTTTATCAAGCGAGTCGCGAAAACAGATATAAGAAAAGAGAAGATTCCCGAAATTGATGATGTTATTAATGCAAAGCAGGAAAGAATTGTATTGGAAATTGATAATATTATGGATTCTGGTAAATATAATGTTTTTAAAGAAATGGCTAATGAACTTCTTCGTGGAAAACAATATGAAGACGTGCTTGCATCTGTATTGTTTTATGCTTTTAAGGATGAGCTGGATAAAAGAAGCTACAAATCAATAAAATCTGTAAGAAAAGAAGTATTTATAGATAATAAAGGCAAGGCCAGGCTTTTTATTCAGCTGGGGCGGAAAGATGATATGACAAAACGCAAGCTGGTAAATATTATCGAAAAGAAATCCGGAATAAATGAAAGAAATATCAGGGACGCGGAAGTATTTGATACTTTTTCTTTTGTAACAGTACCGTTTTCCGATGCAGAGATTATTATAAAGGCGTTTAAGAAGGGAAAACGCGGCGGAGGTACTTTAGTCCAGATTGCCAAATCCCCTAAGCAAAAGCAGGGAAGAAGATCAAGAAGGAGAAGATAAGGAATTCTCTCTAAATTAGAATATGAAGAATCCCTTATCTATAAGAGTTGGTAGTTATTTTAAATCAACTTCTATTATCCATGCATCTACAAAGAGATAAAACATGTTCATGTAATAATCTTCTCCATACCAGTAGTAATAATCTTCATCTGTTTCATCCGGTTCGCCCCATTTTGCTTTTAAGAGTGTAAGGCAAGCTTCTCTAACTTCTTCGACGTCAAGAGTAGCTAATAAGTTTACTTCCACATTTACAAGTTTTCCTTCGTCAAAGTAAAATACATAATAATCTACTACAGGATGATCTTCAAGATATGCCCATGGATAATCCCGGTCATCTTCTAATTGAGGATACAGGGCTTTTACTTCATCATAAGACATGTTGAGTTTTATATTATTAAAAACTTCTAAATTCCAGCCTTCACCCCCTCCTATAATTTTTTTTAGTTCACCTTCTATTCCGCCGCCCCCGCAGCTGATAAAAGAAAAGAACAGCGTTATTGAAATGAACAATATTATCGCTTTTTTCATTCTTTTAAAGTCTCCTTTGTTTTAATTTGTTATATATTATTATAATACCATTTTTGAACTAAACCAAATAATAGTTAAGAATATTTGTTTTTTTTGATAAAGATTGAGGCTTCCCCTCAACATACTTAAAAACATGAATTAGGATTTATTAAGGAAAATTCGGCACGGATTTAAACTATAGTAATCCGCTTCTTTTTAATAAAGCTGTTAAGTCCGCATCCCGGCCCATAAAATCATGGAATAATTTACCGGCTTTTTCGGAGTTGCCTTTTTTTAAAATGCATACTCTAAAATCATTTCCAATTTCCGGATTTAAGATCCCTTTTTCGTTAAACTTTGTAAATGCATCCGCATCCAGAACTTCTGCCCATTTATAAGAATAATATCCTGCTGCATACCCGGTACTGCCGGAAAATAAATGGCCGAATTGTCTTATTTGACTAGGATGTTTTGTTTTTAGTACGGGTTTATATGTTTTTAGTAAATCATCAAGTAGTTGATCTAAGTCCTTTTCTCTGTGCTTTTTATAATTGATATGAAGTTCAAGGTCCATCTTGCTTAAATAAAGCTGCTTCATGAAATTTAACGCAGTATGAAAATTGCGTGCTTTTATCATCTTTTTAAATAATTCTTCTGGTATTATTTGGCCGGTTTTATAATGTTTGGCGAAAATATTCAGGCTTTCTCTGTCCCAGCACCAGTTTTCCATTATCTGAGAAGGAAGTTCTACAAAATCCCACGCAACATTGGTTCCATTTAATGATTTAAATTCCACTTCTCCCAGGATCAGGTGCAGAAGATGGCCGAATTCATGAAATATTGTTTCCACCTCTCTGTGAGTTAATAAAGCGGGTTTTTCTTTTGTTTGAGGAGTTAGGTTGCCGCAAATAAATCCTAAATGCGGCTTAAAATTGCCGTTTTTATCAGGACCTCCGGTTCTAAGCCCATCCATCCATGCTCCGCTTCTTTTAGACTCACGGGGATGCCAGTCCGCGTAAAAAGAACCCATATGCCTGTTTTTATCATCATGCACATTATAATATTTAACTTCCGGATGCCATAAATATTTCCGGCCTATGTCTTTCTGTTCTGTTATTTTTAAATCATATAATTTCTCTGCAATATAAAACATTCCGCTTATAACATTATCTATTGAAAAAAATGGGCGGAGCTCTTCCTCGTCAAAATTGTACTTCTTCTGCCGCATCTTCTCCGACCAGTAGCTTCTGTCCCAGGCTTCCACTGGTTCTATATTTGTATTCTTTCTTTCTGCTCTATATTCTTCGAGTTTTCTGCATTCAAAATTAAATTTATCAAGTATTCTATCATGTAAATCAACAATAAACTTCATAGCTGTAGAGCCATTTTCCGCCATTCTTCTTTTTAAAGCGAGGTCTGCAAAATCGTTATAATCTAACAGTTCAGCTACTTTTGAGCGCAGTTTAAGAATTCTCCATATGAGTTCCGTATTATTGTAAGGCACTTTAAGCCCTACATCTATAAGCCCTTTAAACATTTGTTTTCTAATAATTTCATCATCAAGATATTTTAATACAGGTATTACAGACGGCATGTGTAAAGTGAAAAGCCATTTTTTCTCATCCAGCCCTTTTGCTTCTGCTTTTTGCCTTGCCTGTTCTTTTGCAATATCCGGCAGTCCTTTTAGCTTATTTTCAGCATCGATTATCAGTTCAAACGCATTTGTAGCATCCAGAACATTCTCACTGAATTTTTGAGTCAGCTGTGCTAATTCACGCTTAATTTTAAAAAACTCTTTCTTTTTCTCTGTATCCAGATTTGCACCGGACTCAATAAATAAGGACCAGGTTTCATCCAGCAGGCGCGCTTTAGTACCTGTCAAGGTTTTGCATTCTTCTGTTTCTTTAAAATACTTTATTTTCTCCCATAGTTTGTCATTTAAAGGTATTTTAGTATAAAACTCTGTTACTTCCGGAAGCATTTTGTTCATAGCTTCCCTTAGTTCTTTTGAATTACAGACGGCATCGAGGTGCTGCACCTTTCCCCATGCCTCATCTATGGCTACTGTTGCTTCGTCTAACGCGTAAATAGTATTATTAAAAGTGAGCTTACTATCATGTATTTCTATGATTGCGTTTATTCTTGTCTGCGCAATTTTAATTGCTTCTTTTATATCCGGAATTACACATTTGGGTTTTAATTCCAGCCAATTAATTTTAAAGTTATTATTTAGAAATGGATGATTCATATGGCGTATAATAGTAGAAGTATCTTTTCTGGTCAAGTTTTAGTATAAAGCAAGTACAATTTAACAACAGGTTTACGCAGATTATCCGCTGGCCTACCGGCATCCTGCCTCGGCCAGCGTGAGATTGAGCTGGAATGGGTTTTCATCTGTATATTCCGCTATTATTGTATCATCATCCGAATAAACTTTTTTAAGAAAATCCAGGTGAATATTCACCTCCTGATTTGTAATAACAGGAAATCCGTGATGTTTGTTTTTATATCCGGGTTCTTTTTTTTCTGCTCTGTATTTTTCTATGAAATTTATATGGTTTGTAATTCTCTTATTAATTATAGCATTCGTATCAGTTTTTGATTTTAATATTAAGCTTAAAATAGTTTCTTTTAAGTTTTTATCTATTTCTACAGATACACTGTTTCTATTAGCTGCAATAGCCGCAATGCAGGTTGTTCCTGTTCCGCAGAACGGGTCAAACACAGTATCGCCTTTTACAGAAAACATATTAATCAGCCTGTAAGGAAGTTCAAAGGGGTATGCGGCACTTCTTTTTCTTGCTTCTTTATTATCAAGTTTCTGTCTGGTGCCTTTAAAGTCCCAGATATCAGAAAACCAGATATTTCTCTCCTCCCAGAAGTATGCGCTTTCCTGCCTGATTTTTTTTTCTTCCGGTGTTTTAAATTCGCGTTTATTTCCTTTCCGCATAATCAATATATATTCGTGCTCTAAAGTTAAATATGCTCCCGGGGAAAGCATTCCGGAACCCATAAACTTATTAGGCGCATTAGTCTGTTTTCTCCATAATATATGAGGCAGTATATCAAATCCGAGGTCCATAAACTTTTTTAAGATGAAAGTGTGGTTGGAATAGAGTTTAAAAGAATTGCCGATAGTTCTAACAGCATCTCCAATATTTATGCAGGCGATTCCTCCGGGCCTTAAAACTCGCGCGCACTCATCCCATACAAGATTAAGCTGATTGTGCATCAACTTAAATGCCGTCTGCCCGCTGTTTTCAGATAAGGCGTGTCCTATATTTTCATCCAGTCCGGAAAAGCATATGTCCCACATCTTTATCATAGGATAGGGCGGAGATGTTACAATTAAGTCTACCGAATTATCCATAATAAATTCGAGGCTGTCTGCATTTGCAAAGTTGAGTTTATGTTTCGAAGCCACAAATATTCCTTAGTTTTAAACAGGAATCGGCGCTATTACCTGGGATGATGTAAACATCCATGCAACAATAAAAGAATTTAACAATGCGCCTAAGTATACTTTACCAGTTAACTGGTAAAACCATGTGGAAAGAGGAAGTATTATTAAAAGTACACCTAAAATATGAAACAGATTGATAAAGAATATAACAAGCACTCCGCTGGGGCCTTCAATCGGTATAATTCCTGCTGCAAAAAGCGGGACATACTGAATCATCATAAGAAGTATAATAGGACCTAACATTAAAAGTAAATTATATAGGGATGATGAAACGAAGGTTTTTATGTATGTTGCTTTTTTGGGCCTTCTCATCTGGCTGTGAAGGAAAAAACCATTAAAAAGGAAACCAAAGAATAACAGTATAGAATACTCTAAAAATAATAATGCTCTAAATGGAGTAAGGTCATTTGCAAAAGAGAATATAAAGCGGAAATCAATAATAAAAAAGGCTTCGAGAATATGCTCTGCAAAGTACGCAAAACAGAAAAGTATACCTGCCAATATTACTGTTTTTAATATCTGCGGCCGGTCTAAAGCAAATTTGTTTTCATTAAATGATATTCCTAGTTCATAAAGTGTAAGCTCTTTTTCCGTGGACTGTTTTTTAAACCATTTTTTGAATATAAAAAATCCTATTGTATTTGATAATAATATCCAGAACACTATGGCATTTACAACCATTAAAGGAAACACACCATCTATAGGTATTACATACATATGCAGCGCAAAAATTATTAATATTGCAGGCACATATAACCATATGAGCAGTCCGTTAATTATACTTCCTTTAATATAAGGTTTGCCTGTGCATGTATAATTGTAATCTCCTTTAATGCCGGTCTGAATGGATTTGAAAAGCGGAGTACGGAGCAGAATAAGGCTTAAAGGTATAAGAGAAGCAAAACAGGCTATCATTGCTAATAATGAGGCCCACTCCTTAACTTCCCATACCTGGTTGTCCGGCTCTATCCAGTATTTACTGTCCGGTTTAAGAGCCTGCTGCATCCATACTAAAGATTCTGCTATTCCCTGTGTACTGTGAGATTCCATAATATGTATAACATCCGGTATTGTAACTCTTCTTGCTGTACCGTTCCCGAAATCTCCGTAAGTTGTTTCGAATTCAGGGTTTAATACCGGAAAATATGTTTTAGTTTGTTCGGTAGACATCCATTCTTCTTCAAAGTTTTTAGTTTCTGTCATACGGGTACGGAATTCGTCCCATTTGCCGAAGATCATGAGCATATTTTTGGGATTGGATGTGCTTCCACGCTCGTCTACTTTGTAGCCGAAACCTGTAATAACCAGCGCTTTTACAGTGGGATCATCAAGCGCAATATTATAGGTCATTTCCGCGCCGAGGCTGTGCCCCATTAGCCCTGCTCTTGTTTCATCCACATATGAAAGGTTTTTTAAGTATTCGAATGCAGAGCCTGTTCCAAAGCCTTCATCAAAATTCGGGTCGTTTAAGTCCATAGCAACATCCGAGTTGCCCCTTCCAATTGTATCTATATTAAGAACAACAAAGCCCCGCCTTGCAAGCTCTATACTGTAAGGGTCACTCGTTTCTCTGCTGCTCTGGTAACCGTGTACATATACTACACCCGGGAGTTTTTGCCCGGATGAAACATCGGAAGGCATTAGGAGCTTAGCGCGGATAGTAAGCCCGTTATAATTTTTAAAAGTGATATTGCTTACACTAATTCTTCCGAAATCATTCTGAAAGAAATGTGCTGTAATTACTGATGCTACAAGAACAATTATACATATACTAAAAATAATAATAGCCTTAAAACTTTGTTTTTCTAATATCGATTTTGTATTCATGGAACTGCTCCTTATAAATTTTTTGATATATAAAAGAGGTTTTAATTCTAACATTTTAATGTAAACTAGTAAATATAAAATTAAATACAAGCAATTTGCTATGTTAAAGAAAACTGATATCTCAGGCTGCTAAGCATACCCACTCGGCAGAGCAGAACGAGTATTAAGGGTATTTTTAGATATTGCCAGTCATGTTCTGATGCCTCGTGGTATGCTTTGCAGCCTGATTCAGAATGATTTGAATAATATCACAAAAAGTTTGTTTTTCGTAAGGAGGGTAAGTACTGAAAGTGCGGATTTATCCTGTAAGTTAATAGTATTTTTCTTATTTCATGAAGATTTTAGATTTTTCTTAGATAAGATTATATCATCTGCTTAAAGAAGTATCTATTCTTAGATGGATCTCACAAATTTGATTATATGGAATAAATATTTAAAACATAACAATCTATGTGTTTCATCGCCTCTTACCATCCCTGGATCCGGCGATGTTAGTACATCCATGTACGTCATAATCTGTGTAATCCTGTTAAAGTTCAAATAATTCTTTGTAAGTAGAATAATTTTAATTAGATTATGCTAAAATCTATGTAATCTGTATTCTAATTTAACCATCCGAACAAGAACTAATAAACGTTAGGTTTTACGGTTATAATAAATCAGGAAATACAGACAACTGTTTGTAAAATTACTTATGCACGTTGATTATTTCATCCGGATGAATTATCTTTTCTATTATGAAAGTAATTATTATTATAATTTTATCAGGGATTCTTCTTGCAGGATGTAATTCCGGTTCACAGGCAAATCAAGACAATAATTCAAATGATGCAGAAGTCTTTACTATTATTATTGAAGAATCTGTACCGGACAACAGCATGGCAGAACAGGAATATAATTTTGCTGCAGCGAAATGGAAACAGAATAATGTTTCTGACTATTATTTAAAAGTCAATTATGGCGCTTTTTCTCCCAC
>SDBV01003288.1_pt1 | contig 23934 bp, 34 predicted proteins | sample 2277081 | NCBI WGS metagenome assembly SDBV01 (sample SAMN10402039, study PRJNA504765) | marine sediment metagenome | isolation source: marine sediment core GS10_PC15, 223 cmbsf | place: Arctic Ocean: Southern Knipovich Ridge | collected 2010 | reverse complement strand
CGCCCCTATGTTTCTTGACGCACTGACGTTGCCGAGCTTCTTGTTTCTCACCCAGCGGATCCACGGGTATGCCCGAATGTAGGGCACAGACCCCGCCATCGGGAGCTTTCCGTCTGTCGTATCGTCAACGACTATCAGCTCCCACCTGTGGTCAGTTTGGCCGGCGACAGATTCTATAGCGTCTTGTACGATATCTATGTGGTCATCCCCAACAGGGATGATAACACTAATCCACGGCTCGTCATAATCCACTACTGGATGTGAAGACTTCGCGGGGTTTTCGGGTGATCCCATACGTTTCTTTCCCCCGTGCGTAGAGGGAAGCCATCCGAGCCAGTTTGGCTCCTTCTTTCCTCGAACAACAGATGACGCGCTCTGATCGTGCAACCTGTAGTCATAAACTACGTTTGATGTGACCAGAGCACAGTCATATCCAACAAGGGCTACTCTAGTCCACAGCTCGGCATCCTCTGTTGGCGCCGTGTGCTGCCTGAATCCGCCAGTACGTAGGAAGGCATCTTTCCGAAGCATGCAGCAGGAGGGGACTCTGTTCTTGCGATCGAGTTGCTTCTCGATCGAATACTCTTCAGGCCATGCCGACTCGGGTGTGATTATCTTCCCCGCCTCATTCATCACAGCGAGCTTGCCATATGAAAGCCCAAGCGATCGGTTCCCGAGTAGAGGACCTACCAAGTCCTGCAGGCAGTTCTCTCTCATGCAATCATCCGCGTCAAGAAAGGAAACGAACTGCCCTTTGCCAGACATCGCGCCAACGTTTCGTGTTGCAGCTACTCCAGAGTTGGCCTTGTGAATGATGCGGAATCTATCATCTCCTTGGATGGCTCTACCGATGACCTCAAGAGAGTCGTCAGTAGATCCGTCGTTAACGATGATGCACTCAAAGTTCCTGTATGTCTGCTGCTTGACTGATTCGATGGCCTCAGTCACATACTTGCCATAATTATAGCACGGAATGACCACCGTAATCAAGCCTCTTTGCTCCGCACTCGACAGCTTCTGAGACCTCCTGTACACACCTGCGTACCTATCCATAGCAGATTCCCAGGTGTATCTCTCAGCGTTCTTCCGGGCAGCCATCCCCAACAACCCACGGTTCTCGATGATGAATCGCAATCCCTTAACGGTGTCATCCATGTCGTAGGGATCGGCAATGTACCCATCCACACCATGCGTGACCAGGTGTGGAGTACTGCCCCATCTCCAGCAGAGAACCGGCATCCCGGCAGCCATGGCCTCCAGGACGCCGATGCCAAACGTCTCCTTCGTCGGAGCGAAATAAATGTTGGCCGCGTACATGGTCTCTTTCATCTTTGGATAGGACATGGATCCAATCACTGCCACGTTCCGTTCTCGCTCACCAAACGTGGTAACGAAGGGGACGTCGGGAGCGGCACTGGCTAGAGCCATGAGAGGAGCGGGAGAACAAACACCCACGGGTCTGTTCTTGTTCCAGAGAACTCTGGGTCGACTGCTAAAGTCTTTCCTCTCCTTCCATTCAGACATATCAATCCCGTGCGGAATGATTGTAGGAACGATTCCCATCTCGCGCGTGAAGGCCTCACCGACCCAATGAGATGGGACGGTTACCACACGAGCTGTGCGTGCAGCCTTGAGAATTCTCCTATTGGCTTCCCACATCCACAGAGGAGAATCCCCATACCCTGTTGGATACAGACCGTGGCAGTGGAGAACATCCACCACTTCAGTCTGCAGGGAGCTAGGAAATATGTGCGAGGCAAGAACGTCATAGCTGTCGTTCTTACCAACGACAATTACTCCGTGGTCCCGCAGCATCTTGTGCATTTTGTGGACCACGAGGTCCACTCCACTACCAAGACGGTGCTCTTTGCGAGAGTCGGGAGTGAGATACACAGATATGTTTGATTCTGTCACAGGGGTGGCCCTCCCATCATTGTAAGGAATCGTCTAATTACTTGGCGACCTTGCGGCGCCGATTCACAAACGGCAGCCTCTTCCACGCCAGGATGTTGCTATCGATAACGTCCGGCACACCTAGCGTGCGCGTCATGTATCCCAGGTCCTGGAAGTCTGTTGGATACAGAGAAACTTGATGGGTCTCAAACTCATTCCCACCATAGGCTCCTTGCTGGTACACTCCCCAAGGAGAAGCGAGAATGACACACCGCTTGGCAATGCGCTCCATCGCTCGAATGGCCTCAGCGTACTCGTTCACGGGCAGATGCTCCGGACCATGCCAGTGCATCACGTAGTCAAACATCCGGCGACCCAGCGCCAGGGACTCGAGGGATCGGACATCCCCAAGAATGACCTTGCGAAACATCTCTTTGCTCTTGAGCCCTGCGATGTTCGGCTCCCATACCTCCAGAACTGTCAGTTCGTTCCCAGCGGCAAACAGTTCTGGACAGTAGTGATGCCTGCGGGTGTTGGCGCCAATATAGAGAAGGGTACCTGGAGACTCGAACAGCTCAGGGACGTTGTCTTGTAGCTGGGGATACCTGGCTCGAATCAGTTCTGTTGCCATTTTACTCCTCGTTCTCCGGTTCTGAGTGTCCAATACGCATATTGTACGATACAACCCGATTCCACCAAAAGATACTGGGCTTCTTCTGGTATATGACCTTCTGCCAGTTCTGATCCCCAGCACGAGGGACACCAAAGGCATCGATCGTCTCCATGAAGAAGTCGTTTCTCAGGGCGTAGCAGTTGCACACCCGGTGCGTGCCCGTGTGGTAGTTTGCAACCTCCCAGTACTTGGAGCGAGGAACAACTTCTGTCACACGCCAGACCTTGAACACAGCCAGCTGGGGGTTTCCCTTGAAATGCTCTATCGTACGAATGCCGGCAACGAACCCCGGATCAAGCAGCGCATCGTCGTCATCTAGAACCATGACATATCGGCCAATGACCCTGTGCTTGTTTCCGCCCAAGCTGCGATTCGCCGCGTGCAACCCCTGACCGTCATCGTCGACAATGACGATGTGCTGGTAGTCATTGTCAGTCTGAAACTTGAGAGATGCAATGTTCATGGCTAGCTGTCTCGGTCGCTGGTACGTCCTCGTGAGCACCGTCAGCAGAGGAAGCTCTGTGGGCTCATCCGCAGGGTCCTTGCGAAAGATGTGGAGGCTCTTAACAGAAGGCCCCTCGGCAAGGCTTGATTCCCGAACAGCGTGTACAGTGTTACGCAAGTGGCTGCCATTCTCATGGACCACCAAGTACCCACTGGGAGCCAGTCGCTCTATCCACACGTCAAGATCCTCTTGCTCGAGACCGTCAGACTCTCCAACATAGATAAGGTGAGGGCGAACATCGAGAGCTTGGCTAGTGAGGATGCCTGCCGCTGGATCGATGCTCGTGATGCTTATTCCAACGGACGTGTCAAGTAGATCAGCGAGTCCGGAACCAGTGGTAGCAGAAATCGCTGCCTCTGGGCTACCCGCGCGCATAGCAGTGAGAGAATCACCATGGATGGCCCCAAGAGACACGAAGGAGGGTGTGAACCTCAGAGGCCACAGGCGGATGGACAGCGCCAAGTTCCGCAGAGCGACCTTTTCTTCTACGGCAAGTCTCCCTCGTACCTTACGGAAATCCATATCCACGTACCTCTTCCATTAGCTGCCCCAGAGCCCACTCAGCAGAACCTCTATCAACACCGCCCTGATAGCAAAAGTTCTTGTAGTCTAGGCACGGAACAGTCACACCGAGGAATTCCCCCAGCTTGTCCTTGGTCTCCTTCACCCTTGTTGATCCCTCCAGCTCCGTCTCCCAGGGATTCTCGCCGGCCCATAGGAGGCTCCGGTAGTGATCCGTTCTCCAAATGGCTGCCTGCTGGGAGAAGCTGTATGGCTCTTCTCGATCGATGTAGCAGAAGCGATCGTCTGGCTCGAAGGACTTTCCCTCTGGGGTGTATGTCTGTGACAACCGAACACAGCTTACCTCGTTATGGCCAGCTAACACTGCGGCAGCTGTGAAGACCTCGCGATCTAGCTGGTACATGAAGTAGTCATCAAACCATACCAGAAGGTGTTTCTCGTTGTAGTGGTGATCGAGGAAGTTGATCATGTTCGAGGCAAACTGGTGATCCTCCCCAAGATAGACCACCTCGACGTCTTCAGGGACATCGATCTTTTTCTTCCCCCCAACGACAACGATTCCATGGGGACACTCGGGCCAGTACTTCTTCAAGAAGAGGATGTTCGGGGGAATGAGGTAGCTGTACGTATCGCACGTGGGAATGACGATCTTCATTTGTGGCCCTCCCTATGGAGGGGGCGTAGACGATTCTACGCCCCCTTGTGAACACGACGAGGACCAGCTTAGCTCCAGGTTCCCCACTCGGAGTAGTAAGTGCCAGGAGTGTCCTGGTACTCATCTCCGCCCTTAAGGAAATAAGGAGAATCCTGATCCCAAGAAGCGCGCAGGTGCTGCAGCGGCGAGTACTTCACATTCTGAATCCTGCCTGCAAGCTGCGGGGTCCGGAGCACCACACGGGGCTCCAGTTTCCCTTGCAATTTGAAGCAGTAATTCTGATTTTGAAGCGCCCACATGTAGCGCCCACCATCAGTGACCCAGAACTGGGCCTTGTCACGTGCCATCGCAGAGAGATCGGCCATCGCCCCGTTGTAGTCAAAGTACTCCCAGTACAAGACTGGCATGTTCTTTGCCCGAAGCGGGATGAAGTAGATGTCACTGGCATACTCGCCTGCGGCACAGTTGGCGTTGGTGATGTTGTTGTCCTCGTAGATACCATCATCGAGAACAACAGGCATCTTGCGGCCATTGACCCACAGGAAATTGCCGTTCCGCATCTCATCTCTCATCCGAACGTTGTTGTCATCGTTGACCACGACAACGTCGGTGCCTGCGGTATCTGCACATCGGAATGTGAGATACTTGCAGGGCCATACGGCGGAGAGCTCGAAGAAGAGCTCGGGACGCATTGCGATGACCCAGTCGACTGGATCCAGGCCCATCCGACTAGCGTTGTGACGGAGATAGAACTCCATCATGCTCACATAGTTGAGGATGTCCGGGTTGCCCGAGTCGACGAGGTTGAAATTGAAGTCTTTGATGTCAGAGTCGAGAGCAGCACACGGGGTGCTCGTAAACGCATCGACCTTACCCGTGCTGATGAGGATATCGAGTCCGGGGAACTCGCGGTATCCGCCGCCTGCGTTGTTGTTGACCGGGTTACCGACCCACAACTGGGGGACCAGCCACCGCTGGAACTCGATACCGACGATCACCATCTGAGTCTGGAAGATCGATCGGATCCAGTCCGCGCCGCCTGGAATACCTTCACCCGTCAGGAGCTGGTGCCCCTCACCGATGATGTCGCCCATCACACGCATTTCTGTGGTCAGGCGCCCGTTGATGATCTGCATCAACTGGTTGACCTCCATTTCCTGCGTCGAACGGGCGATTCGTCCATGCTGAGCGGTCTGGTGACAGACCTCGATGACGCCACCAGGGGCGTCATCACAAGGACCTGCGGGTTCCGCGCTACCATCCGATTCAAATCCCGTGATGTATGGGAAGATCGGAACAAGCTCAGTCGTGCCGAATGCCGGGATCATGCCGCTCATGCCCTTCGGCGTAAGCGATGCGTTGATCACAGTATCGTCCAGGCCGAACTGAGAGAAGATACCGTTGTTGCCAAAGATGCTCTGAGCGGTCATCCCGCCCGTGAGCGCGCGCTGAACCATGGGACCCTGGCGATCCCTGGCCAGAAGCTGCAACGACCCTGCGATATCGCTGAGGGCTTTGGTGAGAAGTTTGTCGTCCACGTTTATTCCTCCGTCCCAAAGCCGGGCAAGAGAGATCCAATCATCGAGTCGATGACCTGGATGCCCTTGTTGGGCGGCTTATCGTTCGGGACTGTAACTACTGCGTCGGGATTGACATTGTCCTTGCTAGTCGACGGACGATGGTCAGATCCACGGGTGGTGTTTTCCTTGTCGGCCTTGAGGAGCTTGACTTCCTCCCCAAGGGCAGTGACGATGTCCACCATACTCTTGAGGGTCGTGACGAGGACTTCGTCAGAGACAGTGGATTTTGTAGCGTCTTCGCCTTTTACCGACTTCTCCGCGTCGTCCTCATCACTATCCTCATCGTCGTTCTCGTCGGCGTGCCCTGCCTTAACAGCGAGAGCAGCAGCGACGGCGTTCTTCACCTCACACTCCGGCAGACTCTCCAAGAGAATGGCGAGCCCGTCACGGACCATCGTGTCCTTCTGCTCTTCCGTTGCGGGATGGATATAGGAGAGTCCCTCTCCCGCAGCGATGAGAATTGCCTTTTTATCTGGGTCCGTCTCAACATCGATCAGCCCCTTCAACTGAAGGATCAGACCTCCGTTGGAATTGGACACATCTGTTGACTTGAACACGGCGCTCTTGTCTGTGGACATGGCGTTGATGTCATCAACCTGAGCTGCAAACTTCGCAGCCATTTCCGCACCAAGGAGCTCGGCAAGCGCCTTTTCTTTTGTTGCAAGCATTGTGATACCTCCCTGGGTATCGATTCGAGAAAACGGGTTTGCTGAATACTCTGCGGGGAGCTGAGAGCGTTCAACAACCAGCATCCCATTGTAGACGGCCTTAACCGTCCGGTTTCCCACTTTCGCATTGACCTCTGTGGTAGCATCTTCAGGGTAGAACCCGATGCTGACCCGCCATCGTTCAGGATGCTTCGCTGTCTCTTTACGAGCAGCTACTCCAACCTTGCTGTCGTGCCACAGACCCGACTCTATCAGGCACAGGCCGTCATGGAGTGCGAAGTCGCATGTGCCCAACTCTATCTTCTTCTCGTGCCAGAAGAGAAGGGGACCGCGACCAGTCTGGTGCACAGCGGATCGTGCTATCGCAAGAGACGAGACGATCTCATCCTCGCGATCCAGGAAAGCAGTGGACGAGATAGACACCCAACGGTATCGACCGTCCGCCTGCTTCACAGTGAAAAAGGAACTACCTGTCTTGGCTACCTCGTCTATGTTCAAGTCGGCTAGGCCGGTAGAGTTCGGTCTCACGAACTCTGTCACCTTGTCGCCGACATAATAAAGTGCCTTTCTAAATCGTGCGAGCAAGTTCTCCTTCTCCTGACTCCGTGCCATCATCTTGGCTGAGCACTTGGGGCAGAACTTGTCTACGCAGGGGTCTCCCCCCGTATGTGATGCCTCATGGCCACACTCACCGCAGAAGCATTCTCCTGCAGCATCTACCTGAGGGCCGACTGTGCCCTTCTCGAGGGTCAAGGGATTCTCTAGCCTGCTAATCTCTGCCGTGATTTCCTCAAAGAGAGCTTGGAGCTCCCTGCTTGTACCCTCGGGTAGTCCCGTCTCCGAGATCTCCTCAGAGACGTCGCCGCCAGCCTCAGCCTCTTTTTCTTCCGGTGAAGCCGCTTCTTCCCCATCCGCTGCCTCCTTAGAAGTAGCTTCGGTGACGTCGTCGTCTGTGGGCTCGACACCCTTGTGTTTTTCCGGCATAGTGGCTCCTATTTGCTGCCTGCGTTTCCTTTAGCTAGCCCGGCCTCAATGACGTCAACTGCTTCCTTGGCCATCTTTCCCTGAAGGATCTCTTGAATGTCTTCTGTCCACCCGCGAGGTCTGGTGAACGACGGGACCGCTAGCACCTTGCGAACGCGTCCGCCCCGGATTCCCCCGGTTGCGGTGAAAGAGTGTGGAATTGTCTTTGGTTCAAAGTCCTCACCGAACACGAGATACGGAGCATTCCGAGCCTCCACCAGGTGCAAGAGGGCGCCCCTGTCGAGTAGTCCGTGCAAGCGTGCCGGGTGCATCTTCTTCGCCTTGCCTCTCCCGGTGTTTACATTACCACCTGCCACGACAGACATGAATCCTTTTCGGTTAAAGCTCCTCTTGAGTATCGCAAACGTTGGTTTCACTGACCACGTAGTTACTGTCTGTTTGTACATGGCATTGGCTTCGCTTCCGAGAGCCTTCAACCAATCAAGCAGGCCCAGTCGAACCCACTTAAAACTCCACACGTCCGGTGAGATAGAACGAATGCGATAGACATCAGTCGGTGCGATCGCCGGCTGTACTGTCGCTGGCAAGGGAAGGAATGTCAGTCCCTCATCGATGACGGGCATGGAGCCTCTTTCTAATCAGGACCTCAACCTTTTCTGAGGCCTCTCTCATGTCGCTCATGTGCTTAGCTATGTTGACAATTCTCTCTTCCTCTTCATCTTGAGGATCTCGAGAAGGTCTGCCATCTATGGCCTCTGCTTCGGCTTCTGCTGCTGCGGCATTTGCATCGAACTCGGCCAAGAAGTCATCCGGAGCATCCTCTTCGCCGATCGCAAGGACCAGAGACTGCCGTTTTGAGATTTCTCCGGCGTTCACACGGAGTGCTCTCTCTTTCGCGCGCTCATGAGAGAGCTCTACCCTGGCTTTCTCTGCCTCTGGATCTGTCGATGTGAATTGGAAAGTTATTGTACGCGGCAGTATGTAGTAGTTCATGGCATACTCATACTGCTGCAGGATTACACCCGGACCCTTACCCCGTGACTTCGCAGCCATCGATTCAACCTGAGACGCCGTCCCAAGATTGCCACCCGGCAACGGAGCAAACTCGCTATAATCTGTGCCAAAAGCAAGAGCAAGCGAAGAGATGTACCACTTGAACAGCGTGTCCTCATCATAACCATCCGGGAGCCCGGCCAGGTCAATGAGCTTGGCATCGAGCTCTGTCCCAGGATCATTGGCCGCAAGGACAACAGGTCCGGTGTAGAGTGTTCGCCCTCGGGACTGAATCTCTTCTTCCTGTGATCGTTCAATGGCTGCCTCAATCGCGCCGCGCCTAATGCCCTTGACAAATAGGAGGCCTGGCGTACGCTTTCCAGATATCTTTTGACGTTTGTAAACTCCGATATCCCGAAGTATCTGGGCACTTCGGAGAACCCGTGAAACTGCACAGAATCCATACCCCTTTTGCTTCTCTCGAGAGGACGGCATGTCTGTCATGACCATGACATCTTCCCATCCAAGCTCGTGAATCTCGCCATGTCCATCAACGTAGTTGGCAGGCTGCTCCGGATTCCCCGTTAGAACACACCGCTGTGAGTCGAGATGAGCAATACCATCGACGGCAGATTGCGCGCTCCTCCCTGGCCGGCGAATGAGCTCGATGAACCCGCCATTGTCCTGCGTCAGCATATCCTGCGTGACCTTGAACAGGAACTTGAGCCAGCCACCGCCAAGGTCTGCACATTGGAGCATGTCGTTGTATCGCGTTACAGCGTTCCTCGGCCCCTCTAGTCTGTAGTCTAGCGCGGCGACCTTTGCGCACATGGAATAGACTGCGCCGGCCAAGAGATCTTCTGTTTTCCAAAAGTTGTCCAGGAACCTGTCCCTCGCCTGCGAGGGCCATGCAGGAGAGTTGTCTGCCAGATTTGCAATGTAGAAGACAAAGGGAGCCTCGACAGCAAAGCCTTCTTTAGCACGATCCTGCACACTGAAGGCAACTTGCGACTTTGGATCTGCTCCGGCCATTACACTCTTCTCCCACGCTGCGCAGATCTAAGCCAGTTGTTCATGTACCACTCGCGAGCTTCCTCATTCGTTTGAGGAACACCCCGGAGCGGCATCACCGGGCTGCTTCCGTCTGGTATCCTTATGTCTAGCCGAAGAGGTTCTTCCACCTGATACAGCTCATCCCAAATGTCTTCCCTGGGCTTTGTCCACAAGCCGTACCGTATCGCATCCGCAACATTGTCCGACATCTTTAGGGGCTTCTGGGTAACTTCATGTCTGACGTACCCAGGAACTTCCTTACGAGAAAACTCGCAGCGCGGATGAAAACGTATGTGCGCGCGCATCTTCCCATCGCATATCCAAGAAGCTGTTCTCTTGATTCCCTCTTCCACATCATGTGTTGCCGAGACAGTGTCTATATTCGATCGCCAGAGCCTGGACCTGAACTCAGCCGCAGATGAATCGACAAAGGCCACATGAGGTTTGCTCCATGGGAGTTCCAGGGCGTGCTTCACTGACTCCTCTGCCAGCTCTCGCGTGACAATGTACTCGTCAAAGACATTGATGAACGGCGGTATAACCTGGGCGTAGAGGATGACTCTCGGGTGTCCCACTGTAAATCCGTCATCCACCCACCACTCAACTGGAACCCCGTGATGATAGTCAGCATCTGTGGTGCAGTTTCTACCACCATCGCGACCCTCAAAGAACTCCCAGACCGCCCCCTCCATCGAGACGAATTCGCCACCAAGTTCCTGCTGCTTGAGCTTCCCACTGTACATCCCAGTAAGCATGGCGTAGTGAAAGGGATCCAGGTTCCTGGAATTCTCGGCAGTAGAGGCCGTGAAGTGCTCAACAATCTTGCCCTTCCAGCCCATCTCCCGAATGACCTTCTCGGCCTCGGGATTGATCACGCCCTTGACAAATACTTCGTACAACCAGTGGCTCACCCCTGAGGGGGTTGTCGTTACCCACATCTGGGGGTTCTTGCCTACCCGGATACGGGCAGCCAAGACGTCGAAGGCTCTCCGTGTTCTCTTTCTCCCACCCTCGTCAAACCATGCCCAGTTGACGTTCGGGCCGGCCCAGCCTCCCTCGTTCTCAATACCTCCATAGTAAACTGTAACGATCTTCCCATTTATGTCAAATTGCAGCATCTTCTTGTTCGTGAAGGGGTGGTCCAGGTGCTTGTTGATGCACCTTGTCATCGGCGCCCACTTCATGAACTCGGGCCATGTTGACTTGCTCAGCTGGGGAAAGTCGGGAGCTACGATGATCCCGTCCTCCCCTTGGCCGATCTTTTGAACGGCCTTCATGGACCCGATGGCTGTCTTGCCGGCACCTACGCCGGCGATGAATCCTATGTACCGAGCCGTACAAGTGATGAATCCTGATTGCGTATAGGACAGCTCGACACGTCGTGGCATCTACTACTCCGGCCTTTGAAAGATCGACGTTCTCCACTGTCCGGGGAAGTGTCGAATGGTGCATCCGGCAGCAAGAAGAACGTCGATTCCTTCCTTATAGTAGTGCCGTTCCGAGTTGTCCAAGACAACGATGCCCCCAGGGCAGACGAGCTCATGTTCCACGATCTGTTTCATACAACGGACCCTACCCCGACCGTCCACACTGACGAGGTCGGATCCTTTTCCTACTCCTGCAGCTGCTTCCGAGTAGTCCTTGAACGTGCCATCAGTTCCCTTGGCCACGCACCGGAAGCTCACATTATGTCTACCTTCTTGCTGCAATCTGGTCATGACTCTGCTCATCCAGTCGAAGTCATGCTCTATCGAGAGCATCGAATCCGCTCGGAGCGCGTACCAGAGGGTGGACCCGCCGCAGCCCCACTCGAGAATCCGAAAGGGCCGGCTCACTGCATTGCGCGCGCCGAAGAGGTAATCATCCAACCAGTTCACTGCCGTGTAGACTAACCAGGGCTCTCCCCGATCCATGGAGCGCATGCCGTACTGGTCCGTCGAGGTTAGCTCGCCCATTAAGCCTGCCCACGGACAAACGTGAGTATAGGATCCGGCTCTTGTCGATCCTCTGAGAGCTCGACGTATGCCTCGCGCCCAGTCGTCCACACCTGCGGATGCCCACTCCTAAGGACGCAAGCGTCTAAGGAGTCGAAGGCATACCAATCTAGCGCAATGTTGACGTCGTCTAGCCACAGCCAGCTTACACCATCTATTCCTTGGAACGATTCAAAGTGCTCATAGCTCCCGTAGTAGATGCGAACTTCCTTTCCTTCTATCGCAAACTTTAGCACTTTACTCTGCGCGTAAGGGTGACCCAAACCCCTGTTGGTAACCAATTTCCAGGGAAGCCACTTCATGAGCTCTGGAAAGGTCGCTGCGCAAAGCTGAGGGAAGTTGGGGGCAAGGATGATTCCACTCTCACCCTGAAGGACCTTGTTGATTGCTCTGATAGATCCAGCTGCCGTCTTCCCTGCACCGATCCCAGCATTGAAGGAGGAGTATCTCGAGTCGTTCTCTATGAACCTTGCTTGTCGCGCAGTCGGAACGAACTCCGCCATTGGCCCACCTTTAGTCATGGTAGATGACCGACACATCGAACGTTTGACCGTTGACACTGTCATCCGAGTTCATGGTACGCACAAGAATCCCATCATTGCCCACCAGCTGCTTTGCTGCGTGGAAGTTCTCACGCTCATGATCTCGAGCACTGGAGGCACTGAAGTCGAACGCGAATCCTAGACTAGCGGTAAGAGTGGACCGTTCGATTAGATACATGACCTCCGTACCTGCAGCATTGATTGTGTGGTTCCATCGAAGTCCCGTATTGGGGGCACCAAACTGAGACCCCTCTCGGGCAATTGTAACTACGTCTCCAGCCACGCCTGTGACCTTGACAATCTCGCCGTTAGTCTTGTACGTGGAGTATATCCACACGAGGTCGTCAGTCTGAAAGACAGAGCCGTCTGCTACAGTCAGGTCGACCTCACCCTCGTCCCATGCATTGCCTGCGTTTCTACCAGAAAGGCGAATAGCATCAATCTTGTAGCCTTTGGATCGTAAGGTCTTGCCTGTTGAGGTAGCGAAGATAGTGACGCCAAGCCACGCATAGGGAGAGACTAAGTCTCCTACAGCAATAACTACTGAGGGCTCACCCCAGTAGTCCTTCGTAGATGCAGCTGCATTAGTTTCATCGGAGGCATTCGTATTGACCTCAACAGGGTCTGCTGCGCCTCCCTCACCGTCCGAAAACGGCCAGATGAGCTCATTGTGCTCACTAGGCATCTCATCTTGAACATCAAGGAAGTTGTTATCCCCGTTGTCAATGACATCACCATCGCCGGAACCACTGAGACAATTGTGTAGGATATTCAAAGTTGCCTGAGCGACAATCTCGAACCCAGCTACGGTATTGCCGTTAGAGCAACATTCCTCAAGGTGGTTCAAGTCAGCCACATCTGCCGACAACCAAAAGCCCCGAACTGCTTGGTTGTTTGCGATAGCATCGCAATGGTGAACATCGTTTCGGTCGGTTGCGATGTCGAACCCAGTAGTCGTATGGTCCAGTGATCGACACCAGTGAATCTCTGTTCGAGCACCATTGATGTCAAAAGCAGTTGTACACTGCCGAGCGAGACAAAGCTCGAGGCGACATCCAACACCAGAAACCCGGTAGCCTATGCCTCCAGAGTTCTGAATGATCGCTCCGCGAACTCGACAAAAGTCTCCCGAGACGATAAGTGCAATCCCCGGAGTGGTATCCTGAATGATTACACCAATCTCACACCAAAGCTCCATACCATCGAAGGCTAGCTCAAGGCCCACCTCATCATATGTCCCTGCCCTAACTGTGAGCGCATCTCCCGCGACCATCAATGCTATACCAGCGCCGATGGTAGCGACAGCGGAGTCGGGCAAGAGGCCATCGTTGGCATCATTTCCACCTGTGCCATCAACAAAGTAGATCTCGCCAGTAAACTTGGGAATGTGATTGATGCCTGCAGCACCGGCCTGACCAGCAACAACCAGACCAAGTTGAGCAGCAATAGCCTGAAGGTACCCACCCTCATCATGAGTGATGTTTACAGCCTGCGCGGAACCTGTCTGTTTTGGTCTGTCGAGTGGCATTGCTCTCCCCTTATCCTACGCTACAGCCGCTGCCCACGCAGTCATGAGGGCCAGTATTTGCACGAGAAATCCGCCCTCGTCATGAGTGATATTCACTGCCCGAGACGCGCCAGTTTCTTTCTTCCTTGCCATTATCTCAAGATCTCCATACCAACGTCACAGGGGCGCTCTGCCGGAGCCATGTATAAGGCGCCGTTCTCAAACCACTGAAACTTCCAGCGGTAGACAATGCCATCAGGCATATGTACCACAATGAGGAAATCCGGAGAGGTTGACCTCCCGTTCCCGTCCTTGTCTGCCGCGATCTCAAAGCAGGTGCCAGGCTCGTAGGAATTTGCAGCCACCGCGTGCTGAACGATTACAGGAAGAACAACTGGAGGGACGTCTATCCTGTTGATTGGAGAGTTTTGAGTAGGTACTGCAGTTGGAGAAGAGGTTGCAAAAGGCGTAGGAGTTGCCGGCTCTCGGCACCAAGAGGGCCTATTCGACCAGCCATTGGTGGACATGAGGGCATAGCCAACAGATGCCCCTTGCGCTTCGAGCATGATGTGTTGAGCTCCGTAGGTCTTCAACGAGAACCGTCCTAACCCATCTACGAGAACCTGGTCGAGCATGCCATCTAACATGTCGTCGCGAATTCCCTTCCAGATCGAATATGTCATTCCTGACGGCCAAGGCTCCCTGAGCCGGTGCGCGACGATCGTTATTGGGTTGTTGCTTGTTCGCGAGACGATCGAGAAAGATATTTGAGCCGCAGGCTCCTCTAGCGATATGAATGAGAAGTCAGCACCTGTACGGAGCCACATTCGTGCTTCTGTGTCATAGCTCTGATTGGGAAACCACGCGCGAACGTGAGTATCCCTCACTCCCCACTTGATATCGCAGACTGGCTCTTGTCCTGTGACGGGCAACACGAGGAGGAGGACAAGGAGGATTGCTGCTCCAATGCACGTAACTCGTCCTGCAGAGCGCCCGGCGTGTGAAGTATTACCCAAGCTAATGTCTCCGTCCACTTTGTTTTTCGCGGACTGTGGTTGCTGATAGCGCTTCGAGATAGCCCAGCGACCACCCGCAAGAAGACAGGAAAGCTCCACTCCATCAGTTTAGTTCCACTTGTAACCGAGGGCACCGAGGAGATTCTTTGCGAGCTCATACTGCCCAATGGCAATCGGAAGAGCAACTATCCCTACGAGAATAGCCTGCTCTATAGGGTACCCTCCACCGAAGTCAACCGCAGAGCAGGCGAAGAGAACGGTTAAGAGCCGCGTAGTGGCGTTCACGAAGAAGCTGCGCCTCTTCCAGACCTCAGCGGATCTTCGAGAAACCGCCTCGTACATGCCGTCCAGGCCACCCTTGCCGATAAACTGCATGCGGCTCATGACGATCAGACCCACGTAGGCCGGATTGGTCATCTTCTCAAGACCGATACCAAGAAGATCCTCTATGCTAGTCGGCATCCTTCTCCTCACCCTCATCTCTCTCATCGACATATCGCTTGTCAAGTAACACCAAGAGCGTCTCGCCCTCCACCTTCGCATCGATGCTCAGCTTGTCCACATGCACATTGAGCATCGCGAAGCATAGCTTTGCAGCAGGAACGCTCCCGCCCTTAGCCCGTTTGACCAGGGCGAGCAGCATCTCGGGCATCTCTCGACCCAAGAGCCTACGGGCGCCCCCATACACACCGTCCCACCATCCAGGGAGCATCTCCCATAGTTCCAGCGTCGCCACGGGGGTCTCCAGGAGAGCAGAAACTTGTTTGATCGTGCGGTACTTGGCCGGGCGCATTGCCTGTGGCGTGCCCTGCCACATCTGATACTTTTCTTGCTTTACAGACCAAAGCATGTGCCACCTCTGCGGCCCCGAGTCAACGAATATCTATGATACATAATATCACGTATAACGGCACTATGTCAAGCCGCAATAAAAGAGAGCGCAGTTGTCTGCAATTAGACAACTGCGCTCTGTATGGACTGGAGTATACCTATAAGGACAGGGACTCCTGGCACTGCTCGCACAACCACTTGACATCGTAGATGTGCTCCTCATCGTAGCCGCTCATGTGCACAAATCTGTACTTGTCTCGAATCCCTTGACCACAGCGGTCACATCCGAGAGGAACCTCTATCCGTTCAAGATCGATCGCCTCGGTCACCTTCCGGATAGCTGTTTTCTTTTGGAGAATTGGAAGCATGAATGTGACAGCGGGATGATGCATTAAGCCTCCTCGAAGTCGAGCCATTCAAGGCTCGCACACCAGGGACACTCATAGCATTGTGGATAAACAACCCCTCCCCCCTCACAGGGAATTCCCTGCTGCTCCTCAACGATCTTCTGTGTCTCCTTGGACACACCGATGGGATAATCCGCGACAAATAGATCCTTTGGGGCTGTACAATCGACAAAGAGCGTGTGGTAGTACTTGGTCATCTAGCCCTCCTGACGATTGAGGCTTCTTTCTGAAGAGAACCCTTCCGGGTAGCGCTCCCTCAGCTTCTCTATGTTTCGTCCAGCAACATCATAGAGGGAAAGATCATATGTCTTTGCAACCATTGCAATGTACCACATGAGGTCTCCCAGCTCGTAACACATCTCTTTCCGATCTCTGGGGTGACCGTGGCCAATGACCTTCTTAATCGTGTCCTCAATCTCGCCTCCCTCACCGCCAATTCCCAGGCCGAGAGTAGCGAGAAACAGATCGGGAGACAGATTCGTGTTCGCTGTCCGAGCGCAAGCAACTTGATACTCGTCGAAAGTCACTGGATCTCCTCTGCTTCATAGATCTCCCACTCTGCTTCTTGCCCTGTCTCCTTATTGATTGAATACGATATGGGAGAAAGATGCACAGGGACCTCCGGATCCCTTCCCCCCGGACAGGACGCCCATTCAAAGCCGTCTCCATTGTACGCTTGTGCACACAGATCCTGGAGAGCTTTAAGATCCTCGTGGACCAGAAGGCCCTTCGGCACACAGTCATCGTAATCCATTATCAACGCCACGTAGTGACTCATACCGGGGCTCCTTTGTCTTTCTGTCTACCCGTGATCAGCTGGAGTCTGGAGTCGTAGGCTGCCATGAGCTTCTCAAACTCCAACATGACCTCTCTCCGATTGGCTCCCTCCGGTAGGGACATCGATGGAAGCTGCTTGTGGGCCTTTGTGAGAACCTGTCGAGCAATGATGAGAGCTATGCCCTTGCTCTGTGACCTCGTGGGGCTGTGCGGCCTTCTACGCCTGTTTCTCTTCATCAGACGACCCCCACGAGGCGCAGGAGCTGATAGATCAGAAAGCCTGCGCCTACGAAGATGAGGATCGCAGTAGGAATGACAGCGCACCCAGTAATTTCTATGTTCATCTCTCTATGGTTCATTGGCCCCTCCAAGATTTCAGGGTGAGGCCTGGGAGGGTGCCAACCCTGGGTCCCGATCTCAATCTGTCCCGTAGCATTTCAGCTACGGCTAGGTCGTGGTCAACACGACCAGGATCACCAGGCCTTACAAGGCGCCGTACTACCTGCCAGTCATCCTTGGAGTGGATACCACGGAGCGAACAGGTCACCAGGCTTTAAGGTTGGGGGCCAATGCACGGGCAACTTGGCCCCCCTTTGTGAGTAAATGCTCGGGCGACTCTACCCCCAGTGTGGAAGAGATGCTCGGGCGACTCTCTTCCGTATAGACCAACAGCGTCTCAGCTAGCTAGGCTAAGGAGACAACGCTGCTGAGCTCAGTAAGGAAACATACTCGATTACTCTTTCGGAGTCAAAGAACCCAGAGAAGGGTCTTCCCCCTCCTGCTCCATCAGGGACTGCACTATGTACATCCAGCCATCGACCATCTCACCTAGAGCATCCATAAGGGACTTCCGCCCGTTGTACGTGCAAAGGGGAACTCCATACTTTTCGATGCCCTTTGCTCTCTGATGAGCCATGACGTCCAAGAACAGCTGCTGAGCGGTTGGTCCGACAGGCACCCCAGTGTTTACCGGGGGAGGCTGTCGGATAGAACCAAAGTCTGAGTGGCCTGCCCCCAGTAAGTAGTGCTCTCCACTGGAGACATTCACGACATTTGTGACTTGCGGAGGGACCTCCTCAAATCCCGAAGAGAACACGCGGTGGCCCATGTTTGGCGTCTCACATACTACGTCCGGGTAGATGTGCTCAGGATAGTCCTCCTCGCAAAATTCGGTTACAGCCGGCCCTACCCGCTCGACCATAGCCTCCACACGATACCAGTTCCCATCGCCAGCTGTGACGCTAGTGCGCAGGTAGAGCTCTTCTTTGCCGACAAGACCGCTGATGTCATGAACGAAGTCGACGAGGGCTCTCATTGACGACTCACGCAGAACACCCTCAAAGACCTTGGGCATCCGTCCCATCTCTTCATCAATGATCGGATCGGCTAGACGATCATCCATTGGAATCCTCCCGGATACCCTGACACTGCTTGCACACGTGGTAGATTAGGTCGATCCTCTGATCACGAAGGCCAAAAAAGATGTACGGATGACACGACACGCGACCACATATGGTATACGCCGTCCCATACTGAATCTTTTGAGCGTGATGATAGACACGCGAGGTCATGTTCACGACGACTAATCGACGATGATCAGGGATTTCATCTCCCTCTACCTTCCTACGGCTCCCGTCTTTCCTATCCATTTCGGATCCACCCTCCTCACTTTGTTCCCGTCTTCTACAGCTTTCTGTTCAGCCTTTTTGATTGCCTCATCTTCCGTATCAGCCTCGATCGTAGCATACGTAGTGAGCCCATTCGCTTCCGTGAAGATGGCGATGAACTCGCTCATACAGGAGAGGCTCCGTGATCCTCCTTGTTCTCTCGGAGAGGCCGCTTCAGAAGGAGAACAGCCACGACTCCTGCAACACCGCCAAATGATCCACAAATGTCCCACCCAGTAGACCCGAGGGAGTTAAGATCCTCTAGGAGCTCGTCGCAATTGACCCCGTTTGGTACATGGTGTATCCCATACTCCCACTTGGGCCACAGCGCGCTCTCATCAATAATCACAAAGTCTGTGTCCATTACGCCTGTCCTCCGCCCTGCCTCGGATGCTTCTGCTCCTCCTGGCCCTTCATGTACGTGCGGACCTCTTTCAGGGTCACAGGGGCAAAGGCCCAGCTGTCCACACCTACATCCATGATATAGCCGGACCCCTCTGTACCCTCGCGAGAGTTCCACGTTCCGTGTGAGTGCCCGTGGAGGTGCCAAGATCCGTGATAGGAGGCCTCCCACGAAGCCATGGGGTAGTGACACAGGGTGATCTTCAAGGGGTATCCGCCCTCGCTGAGGGGCTCCAGCTCGAGGACCTTCATCGGAGCGATCTTGCGGACGTAGAAATCTCCCCCCTGCGACATCGGAGGGTTCGTTCGGGCAACTTTAAGCCACCTCTTGTCATGGTGCCAGGGGTTGGAAAGGATGTTGATGATCCCGTTCAGTTGACGGAAGATCTTGTCTGCATAGTCCCACCCATTCAGCGTGAAGTCTCCGAGATGATAGACTATATCTCCGGGCTCAACTACGATGTTCCAACGCCGGATCAGCTCTGCATCCATTTCATCGGCAGTGAGGAACGGACGGTTGCAAAAGGCTAGAATTCGCTCATGGCCGAAGAGTCAATGATGGTCGGCGGTAAAGAGGACGTTACTCATCTCCACCCCCAACCATCTCGGCATTCTCCTTCATTTGTGTCTCCTTCTGATGTGGACAGTACCCATAGAAACCTAAGCTCATGTTGCAGTTGTGACACAGGATCCTAAAGCCCTCAGGGTATCCTTCACGCTTTAGCCATCGATAGATCGAGACGGTTAGAGATTTCCGATGCTTCTGCCCTCCCCCATGAATGTGGTCGATGGATAGGAACTCGATCCTGTCTTCCCCACAACAGGCACACACATTTCCATAATGCGCTATTGCTACGAGACGCTCTCGTCTATTGTACTCCCTCTGCTTAACCCTAATTCGGTCTTTATGCTTGATTCGATATGCACGATCATAAGCAGGCTTGTGCTTACGCCACTTTTCAGATGCCTGATACTTCTTACGATACGCCCGAAGCTTCTCCTTGTTTCGCTCCCGATATGCTCGAGCCTTGTCCTTGTTTCGCTCCCGATATCCCCTTTGATACTCTGCTGTACACTCCTTGCACCACGCACTCGGGCTCTTCCATTTACCCATCCCAGCTCGTGGATTCTTCCCGCACTTGGAGCACACTGTCTTTTCTGTCATGCAAACAGTATACTCTTATGCGATCTATCCGGCAAATGTAAAAAGCACGTTGTTCATGACGCCTCTTTTCTCTAGTTCTTGCGATCGAAGTGTCGCACGTTGGCCCAGTTGTCGACCTCAGTGTAGGCGATGTGTTGCATGTTGTCGGCGCGGGTATAAAAGACCTGCGCGCGGTAGTCTACGCCGTTGAGCCGCCAGTCCCTCTCGTTTCCTATTGCTGGCGGCCAGCCTTGCGTTGCCCCGTACTTGTAGAACGCGGTGCTTGGTGTCTGCCGCACGATGCCTGCCTGCATCAGGTTGCCCAGGTTCTGCTCAAACAAGGTATCCGCCATGTTCTGCTCCTCCAAGTAGTCTGTGTAGCGCCTGCTCATGGATCCATCCATTCGGAAGCTGATCCAGTCTCTAGTACGCCAAATAAACGGCGTGATACCGACAATTTGCGGGTCTCTTCTGGTTGCTCGCTCGTATGCCACCAGACCAGCTAGGAACTCCGCCTCAGTCATCCACTTACGCCAACCATCAATGAGCTTGCGCCCACGCAGATCGCAGCCAGTTTCGGTTATGACTGTCTGTGGTATCTCATATCCTGCATCGCGCAGCGCGGCGAACGCCTGGCGGTAGCGCCCCAGGTGGCCAGTCCACATGTTCATACTGTGCTCGCCGTACTCGTGCAGCCAAAGATAGTCGGTGTGGCGCAGGCCCTCCCCAAGAATACGCCACCACTTAGGCTCGGGGTTGCCAGTCGAGAACGAGTAGCTACCTGCCTGTAACCCTGCAGCGTGCAGAAGTTCAATCCGTCGGGTCTCGAAATCGACCAACGCGTGGGCATCTTCTTCTGTACGGACTACGAATTCATTCGGCCCACCCCAGACCTTGATCCACCATGCGATGCGGATTCTCCGTTCGCATTCTCGCCACCAACGTTCGGCACCAGCTGCCCCGTCGTGGACCCATTCCTTGTCGGGTTCACCTGGACCGTGATGCAAGCGCGCGGACGTGATCATGTAGAGAGGAATGTTCGGTCGGATAGGACCTGGATCGATTTGCAAGTAATGGATCGCTCCCGAGCGTCGAATCTCTCCCAGCAACTGTATGTCCGGATACCCCTGGCATTGATAGCCAAACGTGCTACTCATCCCCCCGACCCCCAATCACTGTAGTAGGATGGGGCAAAATATGGACCGCGAAACCTTGTCGGTCCATACTCACGCTGATATGATGGCTGCGGATCATCCCAGGTGTGCCAGTAGACTCCGGCGCGGGGCGCCCCGCACCCAGGACACGTTGGTCTATCATGGAGTCTCCCACAAAACGTGCACTCTTTTTCCATCATTGTCGTTGCTCCTCCTTTGCACACACCGGACAGAGCTTTCCCGTTCGTGCCATCTACTGCCACTCGCCCCACTCGGCCTCGTGTGGCAGGGAAAGCTGTTCCTCGAGCCAGAATACCGTCCCTAGATGAAGGACCATATGCTTCCTGTTTTTGATGAACCAGTTCACTGGGTTGTCCCCGAATCCCAGCGCCTTCCCTGCACCCATCCAATCAGCAAGCATCTCTCGCCTGGACGTATCTGACATCTCAAGGACCTTGGTTCCACCACTGTCCTCCCGCAAGACCCAATGTTGCCAGTGATGTGGATTGCGGTGTAGGTGCTTTAGCCACGCAGCGTCAAACGGATCATTACCATTACCATTACCATTGCGCATGTTGGGGTTAAGGCCGACTCTCGCTGGCCCATTCTTGTAGTACCCCAACACGTCACGAACAGGTGTATCATAGCCCAGTGCCTTGTACAGAGCGTGTGCCGCAGCAGCGTTTGTCTTCACAAACGGACGTATCCCGCCCATCTCCACCAGAGCCGTGGCGCTGTGCGTGCCATCTTTGTGGTGGGACTGTGGGCCGTAGAAGTGGTAAGCATAGGCGTGCCACTCATCCCATCGGAACTTGCTCATGTCGTGCCAGAACCCGCGCCAGGGAATCCTTAGCCGGCACGCTGCAACAAACACATACCACTTGTGACGAAAGACGTAGGATGCGTACTTCAGGTGCTTTAGAATCATGATTCCTTCAGAGCTTTCCGAGCTGCCTGTTTCGCCCGTATCCAGTTTCGCCTATACGAGAATCCAGAAAAGGTTAGCAGTGTATCAATCTTGTCAAGCAGCAAGCGGAGGGTAAAAAACCGACCGAATGCTGCTATGTGAGGAAAGTGTCTCAGGAGCATGCTCGTAGCGCGCGCAAGATCCTGTAACCTCAAGAAGTCCTGGTACACCGGCCACAAAGGACACGACCAGAGCTTGGCACAGTCCTCAACACAGTGATCTACACCGTTGCGCTTCTCAATACAGGGAAACGACGCCAGTCCCTTTACGCGCATCTGCATGACGTTGCTCTCCTCACTTTCCGTTAAGGATCATCACCTGTACCATAGCGGAGTCCAAGAGCGCCCACGTCTCTGCACACGAGAAGTGCCAATTCGGGTCTCCAAGCTCCTCCGCCTCAAATACTGTGCGATGAACGAGGACAACCCTCTCCAGCAAATCCAGAGCTTTGATATAGAGGCCCCTCCTCTCCGAGGACTTGTCCAAGAAGGAATGCCCACAATCGCATACCCAACTAGAGCCTTGGCGCGCCAAAACATCCTTGCACACGGGGCACAAGATGGCAGCATCGCCCTCCTCAGTCATACCCACAGTGGGAGTGAGCTCGTCACTCATCTTCTTCTTCCTTCTTTCGATTGCTCGTTGTGGACTTGTATCGCTAGCCGCAGGTGCAAACGACCGCGAGGTCTTTATCCCAGGCCAGCGCTTCCAGAGCGTCGTCATCGATTGCTTCCCTGCGGAAGATCTCCCACATGAGGCGAACGGATTCTGGGTTAGGATCTCGTCGGTACTGAACGCCCACTTTGAATCCAAGGATCTGCTTGTCCTTCGTGCTGAGATCGGGATCCTCCCACTCGATCATCCGTGAGGAAACATCGATCTGCGTCATCTTGGCAAACGTGGCGGTGCTGCCATATCGACCGGCGCCAACGATCTCGGAGATGGTCACGCCGTCCTCGCGAATCACGCCCACGTGGTCGGAGTCGACCGCAGTCTTGAATGGCCACCCAAAGCAGCCGGTGAGGAGAATTCCCAAGGTGAGGATCACAAGTATCTTGATAGCCCTTTTCATGTCCACTTTTCTCTTTCGTCCTTTGCTTCGTCGATCTCTTCTTTGAACTCTCTACGCAGGTTCCGCAACCATTTCGGTACTGAAAGCACCCCCTTAAAGAGCATGATGGTCAAGAGCACAGCGGCAAACACGACGAATACGATATCATCCCATCCAGACCCCATGGGAAGGAGGAGAATGACCAGCTTGCGCGTGGGCTCGAACCATAGCAGCAACACGACGAAGATGCTCCACGCTAAGATCTTGGAAGACGTTCTAGTTTTCACTCTTTCTACCTCCGAGAGACCTACCCACTCTACCCGACCATCGCTATGGGTGGTGACGCGCCTCACCCACCTATCCCAAACTCGAGATCCCGCTGCTCCCGCCATGTCATCTTCTTGCCCCCGTGCAGCTGACGAAGGAGCTCCGTGTGAACCGTATGGAGGTGCCTGGCTTCTCTGTCATTCTGGACGACTTTAGAGAGCTTGTCATACCATTCAAAGAGGGTGTTGATTGCGCTGACTGCTGTAAGTGCAATGGCATGGTCTGCGAAGGACTGGCAGTCCCACCCGGTGTAGTCACATCCGCCCTTGAGGAGAACGAACCGACCTAAGAGTACCTTGGAGGGTTCCCCAGGTATCGCCATCAGGAGGGGATCAAGAAGATACTCTGCAGTCACGTTCCCCGGAGTCACATGCTTTTCAGAGGGCTCGTGCTCTTTGAAGATGGGATCCTTCAGCGCGAGGATCCACACCCACTCCTCCTCGTCGTTTGCGCCCTCCCACACAGCCAAGACCTTGCCGATGTCGTTGATATCAAAAACCCCCTGAGGGTTCTCCCGGAGGCACCACCGCAGGTCGTAATCTATTCCACGACATGCGAGGTCCTCACGCTCTTTCTTCTCTTGATCGTTCATATCCTTCTCCCTCCCAACTCGATGTGAACT
>SDBV01003287.1_pt1 | contig 23942 bp, 39 predicted proteins | sample 2277081 | NCBI WGS metagenome assembly SDBV01 (sample SAMN10402039, study PRJNA504765) | marine sediment metagenome | isolation source: marine sediment core GS10_PC15, 223 cmbsf | place: Arctic Ocean: Southern Knipovich Ridge | collected 2010 | reverse complement strand
CAAATGCTGAAAACCACCAGGTTTCATTTGATTGTTCAAATGTCATTGTCAATAAAGGAACATATGAAATTGTTTTGCAAACTGATAAACTCGCAGGGGCTTCAACTGCATGGTTGGATATAACGTATTTGAATACAGTAAATCCGAGCATTACCGTTCAAGGCACTGAATATGAGGTTGGCGATGAGGGTCTTGTTTTTGCACAGGTGTTTGAATCTCGTGAACCTGTGAATGATGGATTTTGTAACGCACAGATTTTCTTCCCAAATCTGACTATATTTGATGGTTTTGAACTCCCTTTTCTTCCTGCATCAAGAGGAATCTACGCAAAGAATTTCACTATACCGGATGAAACGGGAGTTTATATCGTGGATACAAACTGTGTCAGGCCAGTGAATCAAATATCTCAAACGCTCTTTTACTCGGATGGTGAAGGTCTTGATTTGAAGTTTAAGAACACATCACAAACAGATCAATCAACCATAACGTTCTTTGAGCTTTCAACGTCAGATGGATTGATCTGTTCTCAGCTTAGGTTCTCTCAAAAATTAGACGATTTCGATTCCGGGGAGTTTCAACCAATAAGATTCCTCGATTCCATCACCGATATTCAAACATATTGGTTGAACGGCAACCCAACAAACGAAATCACTATTCTCTTGAAGTTTTATAGAAAAGATACCCTTAGTGAAATTTTCCTCGGTGGAGTAGCTTTGCAGGATGTGACCATAACAAACTCCATCACACAGTTGATCTTCCCAAACGTCACCATTGATTTCCCTTTTAATGGGGATTCATTAATAGAAACAGAAATTTGTATTAGAAAGACTCAAGGTGCAGACGGTGACATATTTTTTGTATTCAATTCAACGGCAGAAAACACTAACATGACACTGAATAGTAGAACGGTGAACGCAAGTGTTGATTTCGATGTTGGTGGTTCTGCTGAGTTGAATGTGAAGTTCCTCGGTGGGGATATTGAGATTTTGATTCAAGCTCATAATGACTCGGTTTTCGAGAACTTATTTAATATTCAAAACCAAATAGAGAGCGTGAATAATACAATCCTTCAGGTAAATCAAAGCATTTTTACGCAGCTTCAAATTATTGACAGTCAGCTTGCAAGCATTATAGGTAATTTCACTTCCTCAATCTCAGAATTCATTACCAATATCTGGTCAAGACCTATAAGAGAGGTCAATGCTACCAATTTCGTGCCTGCAAATAGCACAAAGATCGCAGAAGAGGTATGGGGATTCGGAAACTTTACAGGAGCGAGGACGCTCACATCAGTAAATTTCTCTGAGGTGTTGGATGCTGTCTTTCTAGCTAATCAGTCCGTATTCGGGAAACTCTTTTTGATACAAGAAGAGATTTCAAGTGTAAACACTTCAGTGGTAACTGTCAATGCGACTCTCTTCGCTGAGATCAATGGGGTAGCCACAGAGGTCTGGTCATTTCCAATTCGTGAGGTCAATGTAACAAATATCCCTGAGGTGAACTTTACACAGGTAATTGATGCGATTGACGCTAGTAATGCGTCCATCTTTGGAAAGCTTATTGCGTTGATGGATGAGCATGGGGATATTCTGAATGAAATCAGTGATGTGAATATCAGTCTCACAAGCGAGATTAATAATGTCCACCTGGAAGTGTGGGCTTCACCGAGTCGTACCTTAACAGATTTCAACACCACAATTATCGCTGGGAATATTACAGCAATCATTGATCCCGCAATCATCTGGAACTTCCCGAATAGGACACTCTCACAGCACTGTGATAGTGGGACAGTTGGTCGCTGTGTGTATGAATTCTTCTTTAGAGCAGGAGCAATCGTATGAAGCAGTTAATTCTTTTTGGTATTCTTTTGATGATGTTTATCCCAAGTGTACAAGGTCAATTCGCTTTAACACAATCAACATCAGTTCAATGCACTTCAAATAATACACTAGAAGTAATTACAAACGAAACACGCTGCATTGATGGTATTTGCAAGGTGTTTTTTAAATCCACAGAACAATTCTGCAATTTTGGATGTGTTGAGGATGAAGTGACCCCACAGTGCGCTCCTGCACCTTTTGAGGTTACTACATTCTATGTTGCTCCCATTGTTGCTTTGTTCTTTATTTTCATTATCTGGTTAGGAAGGAGGCTGACAAAATGACTGCTGTAATAAGCATGGCCCTCGTTATGGTTGGGCTTGTATCAATGGTCTTCGTAGTGAATATGCCTGCGTTCATTACAGGACTTGAAAGAAGTATCATCTCTATAATCCCATTTATCTTAATCGCACTTGGGGTTGTTATTAATCTGAAGGGCAACTGACTTTTTTTGTACCAAAGGGTTTATAATATCTAACTCAAAAAGATCAAAGGTATTATGAAGAATATCTTGTTGGTGAGTCTTGTATTTGCTATCATCTTTATTTTAACAACGCCTAGTGTTCTAGCACAACCGTTTGAACCAAGTAGTTTCACTTTCTTTAGAGATTTGGTAGTGGTCAATAATAACGAATCACAAACTCTTGGTCAAGGGTTTACAGTAAACATCACCATTGACCACGCATCATTGGTTTCTAGCGGTAAAGCTCTTGCGAATGGGGATGACTTTAGAATTGTGTGGGGGAGTTTTAACGCTACAACTCATATCGAACTTGACCGAGTGAATGTGACCCCGTTCAATACAGCAATAACCACGATTGCTTTTTCCGTTCAGGCTGATGTTGCTGGTGGGGGAACAGACACTAATTATTCTCTGTATTATGGTAATGCAACATCAGGTACTCCACCTCAAGATGGTTCTGTGGTTTATGATGGTGCTTTTGCTTTCTACACATTTGAAAATAATGAAGTCAAAGACCTAGTGGGAAACCATGATGGTACTTTAAACGGAACTACAAGCTTTATACCTAATGGTGAACTTGGGGGTGCTTTAGTTCTTGACGGCTCTACTGGATTTTCTGATATTAACAATCCAGGTATTGATTTTGATTTCAATGTTGCTGACAATATCACCATCGAAATGTGGATTAACAGGTCAGAGTCACATAATGGTGTTTTGATCTCTAGGTTCGATGTTAGTGGAAGTAAGGGGTGGTCATTTGCGGGAACCCCAACCGATAATCTTGAAATTATATTGAGAGCAAGCGGAGCAAATTCCTTGAAAGTCACAAGTAGTGGCCCAAGCATAAAGAACAACGAATGGGAACACATCATCATTCACTATAATGGAACAGGTGTGGGTTCTGGTATTCGGATGTTTATTAACGGTAATGAATCAGTCACCGTCATAAACGAAGACAACCTTGCAGGAAACGATTTTAACACTACAAAACCCGTACTCATTGGGGTGTTTGATGGTCTTAATTTTTACAATGGTAGTATTGACCAACTGAGAATTAGCAGGAATCAACCTTTGAAATCTCATTTCATAACAACACAGCCAAGAACCACCTTTAGTGTAGAGAACACAACCACACCAGCAGTAGATATTCCACCCACATTTTCACAGAATCAAACAAACGGCACACAAGCAGGAACAGTGGTACTTCATTCACTTCTGTGGGCAGATGACGATGGGCTGGATAGTTTCATATTCAGCTTTGATAATGGTAGTGGAACATTTATGAATGATTCTTCCGTATCATTTGGTGCTTCACCTACTAGTGAATGGTCTAATGTTTCAAAATCAGTTCCGGCAACAATCGGTTTGACAATCAGATGGCGAGTGTTTGCGAATGATACAGGAGGAAAGAATAACGCAAGCACGATTTTTACATACACTTCTACTGGTGCAGGGAGTCCGGTGGTGAGTATTGACTCACCAACGAACACAACGTTCACTTCAGTGCCTATTGATCTAAATGTTAGTGCAGACCAAACTTCCTCCGCTTGGTGGCTCTCACTAGATTCTGGGCCTAATATAACTTTCACGCCTAACACTACGATCTCTCCTGCAAATGGATTCCATGAGATCACTGTATTTACTAACAACACATTAGGAGAAGAGGGTCAGGCATCCATCTTCTTCACAGTGAACGTTCCTGCACCAGTTCCAGAACCAACAATTTCAGGCTCTCCTGCAACAATCGTTTTGGTTATTGCATTGATGTTGGGCCTGGTTCTCATACTAACATTGAGTAGAACAGATTTCACCAGCATTGACAGCATTATTAGAGTCGTAATCATGGTTTTTATTATTATTGCCTTTGCAGGGATAATTATTTCTTTCACAGTTTAGGCTCGCTTGATAGCGGAAACTAAGTTGCTTTTCATGCCCTATCGGGGTTAAATAGGTAGGGGTTAAGCCACTTTTACACCTGATTGTTGCCTTTAAATCACTAAAGGACAACAAAACACCATGAAAATTAAAATTAAAACAAAAAACATGAAGGATGTTGAAGAAGGAATCAAAAGAATGGTGAATCATGTCAGCAAAGAAAATTCTGGAACAAACGCAGCACATTATTTCATTAATGATGACGGTGAATTAATTTTGGAAATGGTCTATTGGATGGAAAACCGATTCGTCAATAAAATGCTCCTGAAAAAGATTCAGGCCAGGGTCAGAAATTACGATACTAAGGCCACCATCGAAATGGTGAAGGTCTGAATGTTATATTCCGCACCAGAGCCTCGGTCAGATTATCGTACAGGAAGGTGAGGTTTTGATCCACAAATTGCTGGTAAGGAATCCCCGGATAGGCGCAGGTGCATCCACTAAAGACCAGAGCCACAATGATGAGGGCAATGATTGTGCCTACATCAGCAATCAAAAAACGCCAAACATCTTTTCTCGTTTTTACACCAAGAAAATCCTTTATTTCCTCAGTTAGATCATTTTTCTTGACACTCATAACAGGTTGTCAATCTCCTCACACCTGGATGAGGTTTCTCGTATTCCCCGCACTTTTCGCATCTTTGCTTCAAACTTCTGACTTTTCTGTACCAAAAATTGTCCATTATATTGTAGCAGGATTGGTAACACAAACTGGAAAGGTCTAAAAACCAGAGTGTGCTTGAAGTGAACAACACCAATCATGTTTCCACACTTAATTTTTGGATTATATAACCACAATCAGAACAAGTAAGATAGAGTTGCCCATCCATGACATTTCTTTCGAGGTTTTCAGTTTCCCCACAGTATAAACAAAAAGCCATACAATTTATTGAATGTAAGCTTTTTATCCCTGTGGAACAAAACGATCTTTAACAATAAATGTGCAACGAATACCCTAGCCTACTCGTTTTGTTTTCTATACAGGAGCATAGTGAATTTCCTGAAAATGGGGTTTTTGTAGATAGTGGTATCTAGCTGGATAAGTTTAAATTACTTCCTTCTAAGAAAAGGTGTGAATAATTTCATCAAGTATTGGTTGACTTTCATGGGCGGATTCGCAGCAGGGACATTTGTTTGGTATATATGAGTGATCTATCTATCGGTTTGGTTTACGGTTTTGCTCTTGGGATTGTTGGATCAACCATTGTTGTGACAGCATTAAATTTTGTGGGAGTGATTGGATGGTGAAGAAAAAACCTTGGCTGGAAAGAATGAAGAAAAATCAAACAGTAGTTTCGTGGTGGTCAATGTATCTCGCATTTTTGTTCACGATTATCGTTGTTGTGATCCCTGTTATATCAATTGTGTTGGGGATGGTTATGATTGCTTACTCAATTGACCTGTTTTGGGGAATAATTTTTATTACTGCTGGATTTTCATTGCAGTTCTGGTCTTTCGCAGATGATTTGATTTATACTCAATTGAAAAAGAAGTGGAAGGTGAAGGGATAATGGGCCTATACGACACGCTTTTCTTTCTTTGTCCTTACTGTCAAGAATCAACATCCTCGCAGTCGAAACTCGGTGAGTGCCTACTTAGAAGTGTTAAAATAGGCGATCTTTTTGCTTACAGATTTATAGATGTTAGACTCCTACTGAAAAATCCATGTGAATCATGCGGGAAAAAGATCGTGGCTGTATTTGATAAAGGAAAGTTTGTGAGCGTAGAACGCAAGGGATTGGAAAACCTCAGAGAAAAGCCTTTTGGTGATGAAGAAGCCATTGAAATCCTGAAGAAGAGAATCAAGGGGTTGGAAAAATGACCAAAGACTTGCATGGGTTGGTTGAGAAGCTGAAGAAGGAACTTGTTGAATATACAAAGGTTTATGAGGGTGTGGAAGAGATAATTGACCAGTTCCTCAAAGAGGCAGAGGAGAATGCTGTAGAAGTAATCGAGATGAAAACAGAAAGAGATGAACTTGTAATTGCTTCAGGTATCCCGATATTCAAAGCCATCCCAATCGGGAAGCCAAAGGAGTCCGAGAACGAATGAAACGCCCACGAAGGTTAATCAGATGGCGCACAAAGAAACCTGACAAACCTGTGTTGAAAGAGAAAAGGCCTGGTTCTGTCCGTTATGAGTTAATACTTGCTCTATTGATGGGTTTTGGTAAAGATGAACTGGTCAGAAGAGGGTATCCCTTACAAACAATCTATAAATACCAAAAACATCTTGAGCAAGCCAAACTCCTTGTTGAAAACATATGGGGAACTGGAAAGAAGAAACCGATTGAGGGGGTGAAACATGGCGTTTGAAACAATTAGCATCCTCGTGTCTATTGCTGCGGTGGCTTTTTCCATTGTTACAGCTATTGCCTTTAAGAAAAAAATGAACAATATGTGGAAGAATGTTATGAGTCTGATTGCAGAAACCGAGATCAAAAGACAAGTACCTAAAGCTCCCAAGCCAGTGAGTGAAGTCGAAAGACTGCAAAAGGAGATTGATGACCTAAAAGCGCAGGAAACTCCTTCTGAAGAACCGACCCAACCTGAAGAAACCGAAGAACCAGAAGCACCAGTACAAGAACCTATTGATGAGGTCAAGGAAAGGATTGATCTCCTCGAAGAGAAAATCGAAGACATAAAAAAGATGCTAAAGCAGGAGATGGAATAAAATGGTTGAAGTTGCTGATGCGTTCAACGTTTTCCTAGAGGAAAATCTGACTTTACTAGTCTTTGCAATAGGTACACCAATCGCCCTTCTTTACCTCTACAAATACCTGAGATCAGTTCCAAAGCAAGTGGACTACATAAGCATTTTCAAGGATCGCACTGTCACTGATGAGCAATTTAACAAACCAGACAAAAGGTTTGGGGTGAAGACCATTTGGCGAGGAAATAAAATGCTTGGTAAGGTCTTGACTTTTTCATCCACTCCCTACAAGAGCGTGAAGAAAACAGACACAGCAAAAACAGCAAGTTGGGACAGAAAAGCAAGAGAGAAAATCATGGTTCACACAGTCACTTTCAAGCCTATTATGTTTCAATTCTTGGGTATTGAATTTATGAAGTTTAAAAAGGAAATTCTCAAGTTCACTGATCTGGACTCCTTCGTCATTGATGAGAATAACAAGCTCATTTTCCCCTCAAACGTTTCCTTTAATTCTCTGGGTAGCATTTACGTCACTATGAATTCCTATCCCCAACTGTCCAGAATCATTGAGGATGACTTTAACAAGCGTTTGTTTGAAGTCAATACGCAACTGTTCGCTTCTAAGATGACCCAGATTTCAGCAGAAACGCCAGAGATGAGCCATGAACTGGCTCTCAAGCGACTCGAAATCGAAAAGATCAAGCAAGATAAGATGATGAAGCTCGGAAACATCATTTAAAGCTAAAAGTCAATGAATCCTATGAGTTCCTCACCCAAAAGATGCTACTATTGTCCAAAAGACATGGGCAGTATTGGGCCGAGGGCGAGGTCGGTTCATCGTCAGAAGTGTGCGAGGAAACATATGTTAAATGAAGAACAGCGAAAAAAGTGTGACGCTTGGGTGCGTTCCAACACTTTCCAATTTTTGATCTACTGGATTGATATGCACGACCTCTGGGACGATCTCTACGAAGAATACAAAAAGCGGAGAGGCATATGACTCTGAAAGACATCATATTGAACAAAACAGGGCTGAAAGATTGGTATCACACAAAAAGAATGGAAACAGGTTTTTTGTATAGGGAGATTGAAAACGTTGTTAAAAAAGGTCATGTTTTCGTTGATGTTGGTTCACATATAGGAGTATACACAAAATTGGCTTCAAAACTCGCTGGCCCAAAAGGAATAGTTCATTCCTTTGAACCATTACCATCCAACTACAATAAATTGCTCAAGAATGTTGGTGGACGAATCAATGTGAAAACCTACAACAATGCAGTTGCAGATTTCAATGGTGAAAAACGGTTTTATGAATCTGCAAAATCGAATCTGGACAATTCTTTTTATGAGGGGTCTGAAGACAGAAATATCCCTCACATTGTACAAGTCGTAACTCTTGATAGCGTTCTTAAACACGCTGATGTGATTAAGATTGATGTGGAAGGTGCTGAACATCTCGTTTTGAAGGGTATGAAAAACATTCTAAAGAATGAAAACGTTATCATCTTTATCGAATATCTGAAGAAGTGGGGGAATCCTGATCCTCAGTTTCTCGAGATTCTTTTTGAAAATGAATTCATTGTAAAACCCATTTACACAGAATCAACATTCGGGAACTTCATGGCTGATTTGATGTGTCAAAGAGGTATATGACTTTTTTTGACCTAGTGCCTTTTTAATGCCGGGAAGAAATAATTGTTATGCCTCAGCGTCCTTTTCTGAAAAGATTGACTAAGGATCAAAAACGCAGGCGTGGTGTGATAATCAAGAACCTTCAGAAAATCGGCCTCCCCAGGAGAAAAGCGGTGCGTGAAACTGATCTTGCAATTCGGGGCGCAATTATTTCAAAAAGAAGGGTGCGATAATGCCTCACTTAAAACAGCGAGCATTGATCTCTCGGAAAATCAGAAAAGAAGTGACTTTTAAGAAGCAAGCTCTCAGGAAGCGCAGGGCAGGCCGTATGCTGACACCAAAAGAAAAAAGGGCAATCAAAAGATCGAGATTGCAGTTGATTGCTATTGGTTTCTCGAAGGCGAGAGTTATTGATCCTTCAATCCCAATGCGGATGGGGAGAGTACGATAATGGTTCAACAAGCAAGCCAGCAAGCGACTGCTCAAATAGTTGGGATCATTCCCGTAGCCATTGCTTCCACTATTGCACTGAGGGCAGCAAAAGGAATCCCACCAGTGCGCAGGCGCAGAGCGAAGAAGAGGAAAATGAAGCCTGCAAAAATGAAAATGACTAGGATTTCTGGACGGTCAAGGAGAGTACGATAATGGCTGAAACACTTGCAACCCAAATCAGAAAACAGGAACGTGAACTTACACAGCTTCAAAAGCAACGTGCTGTGCTTGAGGCAAAACAACTTCAGGTGCAAAAGCTGGTTGATTTGAAAGAGGCAAAACAGCGAGAGATTAAAAAGATTGAGAAAACCAAAATCCCCACTGTGTCTCAGGTGCAAAGAAAACGCAAGCTTCAGCGTGGACTAAGTAAAACGTTAGGATTCTTAACGAAGGCTGAAAAGGTAGCAGTCTCAGGTGGGAAAGCTCTTATCAGGGAAGAGAAAAAGCTTGTTCAGTCAAAGGATTTTAAACAAGGTATAGCAGCTTTTCGGAAGGGTGGCCTCGCTGGTCTTTTTGGTTCTAAAAGCAAGAGGGTGCGGTGAGTTATGGTACTTGAAATTAAGCGCAAATCTGTATTGAGAGGAAAGCAGGGTTTGGAAATAATTGAATTTGAAAAAGTTGGTGTGGGAAAACGATTTGAAGTAGTAAAGGGATTTGCAAATTTAGTTGAAACCAAAACAAAAAAAGATGCGTTCAAGGCATTTTCATTGGCTCAAAAACAACTTGATTTTAAAGCAAAAGATAGGGTGAAAATACCAAAACTCAAAGACCCAAAAAAGCTCAAGAAACGCTCAAAACCAAGAGCAAGGAAAGTGAAAGCGGCAGGGCAGTTTGCTTCCATTTTTGTTGGTGGAACTAGGAGAGTGCGATAATGCCCGAAATAAACGAAAACCCACAACCGGCCCCACAGGCCGAGCAACCAAAGAAACAAACAGGCAGACCCCTCTTTCCGTTTCTCAGAAAAAAGAAACAGAGAAAAGAGCCACAAGCGAAAATGCGCTCAGATAAAGGGACTTTTTCTGAAGGCGTAATTAAAGTAAGTGATGTGCATTAAATGGTCAAATCGCTAGAAAGAGGGATCACTTCGCCAGTATTTCCAAGCAAGGAAACACGACTTTCGCGCACAAAAATCACTGTTTTTGTTCCTTCAACTTCAGGAAAAACCAAGCCACTGACAGCACGACAATTTAATAGAAGGATCAAGACTGTGGTTCGGGTGATGACCGGAGGGGACAATAGATTCAAGGGTTTTGGTGGTACGACTAGGTTTAAAGGCACAGGGACATTTGTTTCCTCAAAAGGTCGCACTAGAGGCAAGGTCATTGCTGAAAAGGTGGGAGTGGTTGAATCCTTTGTGCCTGCTGGAAGCTTGAATCTCAAGAGTAGAAGACAATTCACCCGATTTATCAAGGAATCAAAAAAAGAGTGGGGTCAAGAAACTGTTTTTGTCAGCATAGAATCACCAAAACGCAAGGCTGAGGAAGTACATCGTCTTTAAACGTTTTCTATTTTCAGTCTTTTTTTTCTCGATATGAGTAACGCTTTTTCCAAAGCCCATCCATAGGACGAAAGAAATGTACTCTGGGGGATGTAGGTGTTGATCTCTTCCAGGGTGCTGTGGATGGTTGGTTTTTTATCCATAAATCGCTATGGGAAGCCATCCTTTTAAAGGTTTTAGGGGTCGAAAAAACCACCGAAACGCTTAAATACCCTTATACTAACTACTGTTAGGTGATAACATGAAAGGAAGGGAAAAACAGATTGATATGAAGAACACTGAAAACGAAACGATGTCCACAGGCAACGTTGAAAAGTTCATTTCCGGGGCCATCAAGTCCTATTTTGATAAACGCATGATGGTTGATGCATTGTTTTGGAAAGAGGCAATTAGGCTCTTGACAAAGAAATACAAAATTCAAAAACAATTTCAGAAGGAGATGAGTGATTAACATGGAAGTATTAACTCCAAAAAAAGTCATGGCCCAAACGTTTAATCTCAGAACTGGTGAGGTTGCAGATGATTTCAATACTGATCCCCACTATATGTGGTTCATGCGGACTCAAGCTTCATGGGCAATCACACAATACGACTGCGCCTATCCACCTTATGTGGAACGAAAAGCAATCCAGCAAAAATACGGTTTGCCCATTGCTGAATATATTGAACTGATGAGGATTGCGGTTCATGCTGATGAAACAGGGGAAACGCTATATGAGACTGTTCAGCAATTAGAGCAACGAAGGCAGAAAATAGAAGCTGGCGAGATCACGCCTTTGATCGGGGATTAATCGGCCTCTTCCCAATAGACTTCCTTTTCAGACCTCAATGCGTATGAAAAAGTCACAGGCAACATTGAGATCATCACCAATGCTGGTATCCATCCATCAGGGCCACCAAGAAACAAAAAGATGAAAGACAAAGCGGTCATCGCTGATCCTAGTAAAAATCCAATCAACAGTTCCTTGTCCCCAGGGTCAAGGTTATAATCCACCCTTCTCACAAATCGCTTCTTTTTCTTTTGGGTCATTTTTCAACGGCCTCCTTTGGCTTCCCGATTGGGATGGCTTTGAATTGTAATGTTTCCCAATCAATTTTCTTTTCACAAAAAGGACAACTGTGAGGTATCATCTGAGTACCCTCTTCCCACGTACCAAGTATTTCTGTGAAACCTGGGTTAGCTGTATCTTTAGTAAACACTATTTCGTGAGCATCCTTATTTTCTACACCAGGGGAAACCCACACACTATAAATATTCTTGCATTTTTTACATATATTCACATATAAAGGGATGTTCACAGAATTCTCCTCTGCCTCGTTGAGGAAGTCGTTCCATTGTTTCTCGTAGAAATCCGACATCTCTTTCCGAATCGCTCTTTCCTTTTTTGTTCTTGGTTGATTATGTAACGGCGGGCTTCTTTCTCTAAACCCCTTCACCAACTCGTGCAAGTCTTTGGTCACGAAATCCAATCCACCTTAACATTGTGCTGGCCTCTTTTATGAGCCGCACCAACTTCCAACGCTACGGATTCTTTTTTTGTAGAATCCTTGTACCCGCAAGCCTCGCACCAAATTTTGAACATTTTAATTCACAACCTCGAAAAAGTGGACATACATGATTGATGGTACAGGCCCTTTGCGGAATATAGTATTGAAAACATCATTGAGTTCATCCCTAGAGACTGCGCCTTCAGCCTTGAATAGGTAGTACAATATGGTGTGCGTGGTGAAGGCTACGACTCCATTGAGTTGATACCTAGAATCCCCAACAAAGAACCAATCACCAATCGCACCATAAATTTTAGTCCTTGACGTACAGATTTTCCTGCCGTCAAGCACCCTTGCCTTCGACCAGGCATTAAACGGAATCTTGATCTCCATATTCATTTTACCCTATAAAAGTAGGTAAAAAGCTTTAAATACCCTACTATTAAGTATTTTAGTGCATAATGCATTATAAAATGAGGTGAACAATATGTCAGAAATAAACTTCAATGACCCTAGATCAATAAAGGATTTCATTAGATCATGGATGGAAACAAGCACCACAGATGAGCTAGTTAAAAGAACTGGTCTTGGTAAAGGTAAACTTTCAACCATCGGCATGAAAATGAGAAAGTTTGGTGTGAATCTACCACGAAGACGACAGCCAATGTTCAACCTGACTCCTGAAGAAGTCAGTGAATTGAACGAATACATCAAGGGCATGGAACTGAAGAGTGCAAGACACAAACTAGAATATAAAAAGTAATCTTATATGGTGGGTGGATTCAGTGAATAAAAAAAACATCATTGGGTTAGGGGTTGGTCATTATATTAATAGGGATTCTGATCCTAATGGCTGAATACCACTGGTGTACTGTCGGACTCTGCCCACCTGAATTCTATTTTTATTTCGCCAGGATATTCCGATTATGAAATCAAAGACTTTCTGCATTTGCCGTCATGCTAGATACACCCACAACATCATCAATCAGAAGGTTGGATGGTGTGTACAGTGTAAAATAGATGGAAAAGTATGTAAAGAATACAAAAGGAGATAAAATAGCCTTCGGCATTTAAATTTATATATAGTAGGGAATTAACACTATTCAATGAGATTCCAGAGAAGACCACGATTAAAGCTACATTCTCGAATTCCACTTTTATTCCAATTATTGAAAATTCGCTTCAATATGAATAGAGACACGATTATTATCATGGTGGGAGAAAAACGCACAGGTAAGTCCTGGGCAGCCATGAAAATCGCTGAGAAGCTAGATAAGAACTTTGATCCTGCAAAACAAGTATTTTTTGATGTAGGGCCGTTTCTTCAGTGGTTCAACGATACAAAAGATTCTGTCGCTGTTATTGATGAAGTCTCGGTGAATTTCGCCAATGCTCAAACCTGGTACGCTGTGGAGAACAGGATCATGCGAACACTTCTCACAACGCAAGGCTACAAAAGAAACACATTGATAATGACCCTACCCTCGATAACACATCTATCCAAGTCATCATTTGAATTGGCTCACATCCTGATGGCGAGTGTGAACACAGGAATTTTTAGGTGCTATCGAATCAAGACCAACCAACTATCAAGGAAGACGTACCCGATTGGTTTTGAGATGCTTCGGTTCGATAAGCCCAGGGATGATACCATTGCCGCTTACGAAAAGAAGAAGGATGAGTGGAACAAGTCAAGATTGGCTGGCGATTTGGATTACATCCGGCAATTAAGTGATGTCAGCAACTTCCAAAAGCAACTATCAATGAGCGAATACCTCAAAGGATTCAAGCTCGGACTGATGGATGAGGATGTGGTTAAGGCAAAGATAGTTAAGATGGGATACAGTGAGAAGGATGTGGAGATGGTTCTCAAGATGGAAAGCATGAAGACAGAGGACAAAAGTCCTGAGCCATTTACCTACACTTAATCTTTTGGTGCATCAAGGATCACAACATCATCACCTTCCAGCCTGATGAGTCCCCAATCAATCATGGTCATCTCAAGCCTTCGCATCCTATATTTTTCATAACAGATTATTTGTGATAGTTTGCGTTGGAAATCTGTCCTCTTGATAGGGGTGTTCTTTGGGTATGTTGATAGAAAAATAAGAACCCTTGAGTATGTTGTGCGTCCATCAGTAGTCATAATTATAGAGAATCTCCCTAGTGGTTTATTGACATTCGTTGATTTATTTAAAACATTGACTTAAATTGATTTTGAGAGCAATTTGTCCCTATTTAAAGCTTCCCTCACTAGAAACCGATATGAAGCGGATTGATGTGACCATTGAAGGCAATTCCCCCCTCTTGATGCACTCGGCACATTCCATGCAGGCCCAAACTGCAAAGAGAAATCCAGCCAAACAATATAACGCAAAAGAGGATGCTGAAAATGCAGCTTATCGTATGAAGGATGGTACTCTTTTTGTTCCTGCAAGAGCAATCAAAGGTTGTATGGTCAATGCTTCAAGCTGGACAAAATTCGGCAAGCTTTCCGCAAAGCCAATTATTGCTGGTAGCACTCACATTGAACCAAGTGAAGTGAGCCTCGGTACAAAGGATTATGAAATTGATCTGCGACCTGTCGTGGTTCAAAGGGCAAGAATCATTCGTGCAAGGCCACGCCTAGACTCTTGGAAGCTGAAATTTCAAATAATTTATAATGATGATGTCATCCAGCAAACTGAAATTCTCAAAAACATACTTGAGGAAGCTGGACAGCGTATTGGATTGCTTGATAACAGGCCACAGAAATACGGTGACAATGGAACGTTTAAAGTGACTTCTTTCAAAGAAGTTAATTGATGATCTACGGTTCGGTATGGTAGGGTCAGGTTCGGTTTGGTCTGGTCAGATTTGGTGAGGTAGGGTATGGTAGGGATCATGGTGATTAAATGAAAACGAAAATAATGCGCACAGAGGACATCCATTTTGACAAATCTCTTTATCCAAGAGTGAAACCTGATTGGCTCACAACCTACAAATATTCACAGTCAATGCGAGCAGGAAACAAATTCCCACCAATTCAGGTCACAAATCTTGACAGCAAGTGGGTCATTATTGACGGCGTTCATCGTCATGGAGCATACACTAGGAACAAAGTTGAACACATTGAAGTTGAAGACCTTGAGATTAAAGACCGAGATCAAGCGTACATGGAAGCGATCAAAAGAAACAGCACACATGGAAGGGTCTTCACATCATTTGAGAGGGTGCAGATTATTGTTCGCCTTGAATCTATGAACGTTGATCTAGGTGAGATTTCAAAGATCGTGGGGATGCCTCTTGAATCCATGAAGAAGTTTAAGGTGTCCAGAATCACGCACACAATCACAGGAGAGGAAATCGTTCTGAAAAGTGCTGTCAGGCACATGGCTGGTGTGGAAGTTTCTGAAGAATTTTACGATGTGCAGAAAACAATCTCTGGACATAGAGAGCAACTTCGTCTGCTTGATATGATTATTAAAATGCTGAAAGAAGGAATGTTTGATCTCAAGAATGAGAAAATTGTTGATAAAATTGAGGAATTGCGCACAGCGATTCCTGTTCCTGTTTGAGGCTAGGTTGGGTATGGTTAGGTTCGGTTCGGTGGGATAGGGTCTGGTGTGGTAGGGTGGGGTTTTATATTTAAGGTGTGTTACGGTGAGGTTAGGTCTGGTCTGGTTCGGCACGGTGGGGTAGGGTGAGGTAGGGATTTATGCTTAAGGTGTGGTCGGGTTAGGTTGGGTGTGGTTTGGTTCGGTGAGGTTTGGTAGGGTAAGGTTTCATGTTTCAGGTATGGTATGGCTCGGTGGGGTGTGGTAGGATACGGTAAGGTATGGTGTGGTACGGTTGGGTAGGGTAGGGATATATATTTCTTTAATCTAAAAAAAGCTCCAAAGGGGGTGACAAAACATGGACGCAAATGAATTCTACCCAAGCAAGTGGCTGAGTGCTGAAGACGTTGGGGACAAGAAAACCAAGACTAAAATTACCGGGATCGCAACTGAAGAAATGCAAGACGAAAAGAAACTCGTTGTATTTTTTGAGCAGTTCAAAAAGGGCTTGATCCTCAATAAGACGAACTTTGTTCGCTTGAAAGAACAACTTGGATCAGAAACAGATAACTGGATCGGCAAGTCAGTTGAACTTTACACCATCAAAACAGATTTTAAAGGCAAAGAAGTTGATGCAGTCAGGCTGAAGGTAGTCCAAAAGTAATTTAAAACCTACAACCAATTTCAACTTAGTGTCTTTCACCGACACCCCGCTACTATGGTTTTCCTACTCTTTCCACAGTAGCGGGTCATTCTTTTTTAAAGCCTAAAAAGAATAAAGTAAAAGTGTGGTTTTTTTGTAATCCCATACCTCAAAGTCACACCACCTTAGTCGTCACCTAATTGCCGTCATCGTGGTTCATCTAGTTTCTGCGGTGACGGCCTCATTTTTTCATCATTTTAACCCAATGTCCCTCTAAGAAGATTTCCTTAACGGAATTTCTTTATATGATCTCTTTTTTGATTTGATGGAGAGTTGTTTTGCCTAGTACTGATAGACCAATTTTACCTATCCCACGGAGTAAATTATCAGTAACCTATATCTATTTAAATCACCTATCCAAATAAAATCGAGGTCTTATAAAAAACCATGTCACGAACAGCAACCGTTTCCGCACCAGATGAAATGTGGAAGATGTTGGAAGGCAAGCCCTTTTCCATTTCAAAGGTTTTCCAAGCAGGTATAAAAGTAGTTGCCGATCCTGATTATGTTAAAAAAGAAGTCATCATTGAATCACTGAAAGAGAGGGCTCGTTCTTTGGAAGAAAAAAACCTCTCCATCAAAAGAGAAAACGAAAGCAACGATGATTTTGTCAAACGAAATGCAAAATTAAATTCCCTGTACGGTGAGGCCAAGTACAGAATTTCCGATCTTGAAAAAGACGTTGTGAGGCTCACAAAATTGCTTGAGGAGCAGATGAAAAATGCCGACTAATTATTTTTTCAAGCTGAAACAGTATGTAGAGGATCAGTGTAAAGAAGGTAAGTTGTATGTGGGAATAGGCGATCTTGAATCTGGAATAATGAAAACTCTCGGAATAATGAATCCAAAAACCATCTCCATGTACATCGAATCAATGGAAAAAACCAATCTTTTACAGCGTGTCGGTGAAGGCCGATGGAGGCTCATGGACGAAGAAGCCAAGATCAGAAAGCTCGAAAAGGAAATGGACGAAAAAACAGAGAGAGAGAAAAAAGAAAAGGAACGGATGGGGAAGGAAACCGAAGAAGTTGATGCTAAACTTGACGCTTACGCAAAAGGGAAACCGGAATGAAAAAATACTTTGCGGTAATAGTGATTTGTGTTGTCATGCTGTACCTTACAGATAATGTTTTGGTCTACTCCCACGAATCGGCCCACGTTGCGATCTATGGTCTGTTTGACTGTGATTCAGAATTCATTTTAGGCTTTGGGTTTGTTCCAACTAAAACAATAACTATTGGCCCTTGCGGTTACACCGTAGAAGTGGCGCAGGCCCAGGCAAACGTGGAAGCCATAGGGTATCATTTAAAGGCTCTTAACATGACGATTTGGATGGCTGTAATGGTGGCCTTTTTATTGTTTTTCCTCAAGGATGATTATGGTAAATATGAAGTGGAAAAATGAATACAAAATCCTGTGGGTGTTGTACGTTCACATGAGGCCCATTGCGATTATGGCTTTGCTGATAATCGTTGCATATGCAAAGGATGACTTCTATGGGGTCATCACCGAACCAGAAGAATTTGGCGGGATCATCGTTTGGCTTGCTTTCCTCTTGGTGCTTGTCAGGGAATTAAAAGTTCCCGATCCAAACAATTATCCCTGGAAGAAAAAGAAGGATCGTGAGAAAAAATGAAATTCACAGAATCATACGATAAGGAGAATGACATCTGGTTTCTCCATTGGGGAAACGTCAAAAAACAGGGTGACACGGATTACTTCGCCAGCATAGAACTTCCCTACGGAATTGTCTTGGACTGTGACAAAAACAGGAACGTGATAGGAATTGAGGTTTTTGATGCGAGGAAGAGGTTGAAGGAGATTGAGAAAACGACCAAACATTATCACCTTAACAAAAACTGGAAACCCGGATCAAAAGAACCTGATTACTTTGGATGTGAGGAAAAGAATTGCAAGAAACCGATAACAGAAAATCACGGCAAAGATGAGATTTCCCCATGTCAAAAATGCAATGCACCCTTCAAAAGAGTTGGCCCCTTCTCTTGGGAACCAAGCTGTGACCATTACGGTAAGGGCATGAGGTTGATGTGCGCATGAACAGAATAGAATGGATCATTGACATTGGAACATACGCTTGGATAGCAATGTGGTACGCTGCTATCTGGATTACGCAGTTCTCTCTGCAATTATTTCTCACAGGGCTGTTCACACTATTTATCACTCTCGTCAATTTCCAAACATGGAAGAAACAAAAAGCCAAAAAGAAGAAGGCGCAGGATACTGCTAAAAGTGTTAAGGAACTGAGGAAGGATTGGTGGAAAAAAGCTTTGAAAGAAGCCAAAGGGAATGAGGAAAAGGCATGGTTGCTTTACGGAAAACGAGTTTTTGCTGAAACTATAAGGGAGAGTAGCGCATGACCGACAAAGAAAAGCCCCGGAAGAAAAGACTGCTTGATCCAATCAATCCAAGCAGTCAGCCCCTTCTAGACCTGAGAATCGAGAAGTTGAAGAATAGACTCTGTCAAGACAGTTTCAATGGTAGTAACGGTAGATCATACAATGATGTTATATGTAAAACAGCATTTAAGAGAGACAAATGGAAATGGGTAGAAGGGGGTTCCGCAGTATCATCTCCAGAGTTTAAATTGAATGCGTTGCATGAGGGTGGAGAAGGAATATGTGATGTCTGTACGGCAATAGACATCTGGTACGCCAAGACCAAGAAGGAGTTGAAGGGGAAGGAAGTTGATGTTGTTGAAGTTACTCTACAAATAATCAATGGAGAGGTTGTTGACTGGGGTTTTATACATGGACAACCACCAACAAAAGCCATTCTAACCAAAGGGGTGATTAAGTGAGCAAGCCCAAATGTGGATGCCCGTGTAAATATTGTGTAGAGGAGGATAAAAATGTCTGTAACACTCGCTGAGTTGGTGGAGAAAGTCTTCTTTCAGGACAGATTTGAACATACACAACCTTGTTATTCAGGGAAAGATATGACAAAGGAGATAATGAAAATAATCCAAGCCTGGGCAAAGGAGAATGCTGTGGAAGTTGTGATGTTGAAAGGTGAGAAGCCTGGTTATCTGTTCAAAGCCGTTGCGCTTGAATTGTTTGAGGTGAAGGAATGAGACAAGACGATAGGAGATATTTGATTTCAGTCTTGTGGAATTGGAAAAAAGAGTTGGTTCAGGTCATGACAAAGAATTATCACCATGCTAAAAAAGACGAGAAGATAATACGCATGAGGACACTCTATAAAAAGGAGATAGCGACCTGTGACAGGATTCTTAGAGAAATAAAATTCTCAAAGAAAAGACCGAGGGAGCGTGAGAAGGGATGAATCAAAAGTCATGCTTCTACTGTGGGAAGGAAGGAAATTCAAAAAACCTAGAGCTAATTGTTGATATTGAAACCCAAGAATATCAGGTTTTGTCCTGCGTTGGAGGATGTGGGAAACCATGAAACCAATCTGCATCAACTACTACATTGGATTAACTTGCCCTGGGAATGAGGGGGTTAAATACATCATGGACGGTTGTGGTCGTCCACTGTGGTACTGCAAGGATTGTTGGGAGAAGGGTGAGAAGGGATGAATAAAAGATTGTGTCGGTGGTGTCATGGATTCTGTGCTGAATTACCAAACAGGATGCACAAGACTGTAAAAGAGGGTTCCTTAAACCTTTAAATCCTTTACGATTAATAGAGAGCATGGCTAAAATCAAGCTCAGTATTCAGTTTGATGATCCCAAGTTCAAAAACATGGGAATTGAAACTGAAATTGAAGACGGAAAAGCTGCAAAGTTTCTGAAGAGTGTGCTTCCTAAATCAAAGTCGTACACTGTGAAGAGGAAGAAAAAACAACCACAATCACAACCAACGCCAACACCACCTTCACCCCCAGAAACAAAGTAAGTTTTACACGCATAAATCACTTCAATCTTTTCAAGAACATCGTCAGTATTTCACCCGATAAAGATAGCTCATAGTGTTTGATGTTCTTATCAGAATAGCGATGACCCCTATCTGTTTTGTTGCACATTGTTTTCTGGTCTTGTTTTAAATTTCTTTGACACACAGAACACACCTGGTGAATTAAACCATTACGTTTTAAAAACTTTATCGCCTTGTAATACCTGGAAGAATTAAAGATGGTTTGGTCACGATAATTGATCCCATTATTACTCATTGAATAGATCATCAATGTTTGAATTTTGGGCGTTAAACCCGATAGAGGCATCAACATACTTCTCAAAAAGACATTTAAGTGACACTGGACTTTTTTTGTACCAAAGGGTTTATATGGTAGCCTGAGATTCATTGTTATGGCTGAAGCGCAAAAGTTTGTGCGAGCATTGATCGGAATCTTTGTGGGTATTGCCCTCATTGGCCCTGTTCAGACATTCATCACCGATGCAAATCTCACTGGTTCAACGGCTTTGATCGTTGGTTTAGTGCCTCTTTTCGTTGGTCTTGGTGTCCTTGTTGCTGCAACAAAAATGGTTTAAGGACAAAAAGCTTTCCTCTAATAAAGCAAGAAGCTTTATTAGTTTAAAAGTCAAGGGTCGAATATGATGAAAGCTTTATTACTCCTCACTTCACTTCTTTTTAGTTTTTTTGTTTTAACTTCAGGTAATGCTTTCGCTCAAAACGCATACGTGACTCAGAATTATGCAATAAATAGTTCAGCGTCACCCCTTACACCCTACGGGATTGATATTCCCTCATTCCCACCTGATCCATCAACAACCTGTTCAATAGTTTTTAATTCTAAAACCAGCATGACATCAGCAGGAACGTTTGATGTGACTGTTCAATATTTCTCACCAGGAGAAATCCTTTCTTCACAGGGTACACAAACTGGACAAACATCTTTTGTTTTCAAAGACTTTGGGACAGATTCTTCCACAACACAATCAAGTACGGGAGACTACGAAGCTCTGGTTAAATTTACTCATTCTGCTACAATTTCAAGGACGGGTACATTTAATTCTCAATTAATTTGTTCAACACCAAAAACCACAACCGAAATCGTTATTGATAGAAGCGATACGGACAGTAAAGGAAAATACCCCTGGGCCACAGAACATTTTATTACTAGACCATCACCAGGAGGAACTACTACAAATACATCAGCTTCTTTTGCTGAGGGATTTCTTATTCCTGGTTCTCGATTTGCGGGGGAATCAGTAGAATTTCAAGACTCTCTTGGCTGCGGTACTAATAATGAATGTGCTATGGCGTTCTTGTATCCGTTTAATTCATCATTCTCAGGGCAAGTAAACATTTTTGTTAATGCGACAAATTCAACATTCGTTTGCTCTGGTGTTTTTCCTCCACAGTCCGTGAAGACATTTAACATTGATATTGTGAAGGCATCTGACGGGTCAATAACAAATCTTTTTACTGTATCAAGCACTTGTTCAATCACCACAGAATTCCCAACTGTGGTAGACACTCCCCTTTCTCTTGATCCAAATCAACTATACTTTCTTTCCATTCATGGAACCAATACATTTACAGCTTTCTCAGGAAACAACATTGACGTTGCGATTCCACAAACTGTGAATATCTCAATAGACACACGAGTTCCTAATTTTGTTTGCCCTGCTTTCAGTGAATGTGTAAACGGAACGCAGTCTCGCATTTGTACTGATACAAGCGGAAATAATTTCCCAGACACCATCGAATTTCAATCTTGCTTTGTACCACAGGAATTTGATGAAATTATTTTAGGTTTTGAGGATTTACAGGTGTCTACCACTGACATTTTAGAGTGCAAGAAAAACGCCTTTACCTGTGTTGCTATACCCCAGAGCCTTGCATTTGAATTGCCTCTTAATTGGGAAGTGAACTTTGAATTAGTCAATGATTCAGGAACATTAAAACCACATGAAGCAATGGCTTTTATCACAAATGAGGAAGCGTTTGTGGGATTCAGATCACTGGAATTGAATTACAGACCAGTGAAGCTTGACGTTGTTCAGACTGTTTCTGGTGGTGCAAGTCCAGCAGCCTGCGGTAATGAAACAACTGGATTCCAAGCATCTGTAAATACTGATGATTTTAATGGAACAATTACTTCTGAGAATTTCACTTTTCCTGCGGTGTTTCCTGGTATTAGTTGGGCAACTAGAGGAGCAACACAACCACGACTTCAATACGACAATAATTTCTTTGGCGCAAATCCATTCTGTTCACCAATAACCCTGTGTTATGGTGATTGCAATGCAACTGTGGGAACGTCCTATCAAATTCTCCTGAACAGATTAAATGAAACGAGTGGTTTGGTACTTGAAACTACTTTCAGGTTTGAAGGATTTGCAACCCCAGGTGAGTGGAATATTGTTCGAGTTGATCTTAATGCAACTGAAATTGTCTCAGGCGCACCTTACCAGATTGTCATCGCAACCGATGTGGATGATGTATTTAGTACTAGGCCAACACGATTGTTCTTTGATGATTTCAGAGTACAGTCGTTAGTACAACCTCTTGTAGTAACTTGTGTGGATCAATGTGTAGGAAATGATTTTCTGGACGCAACGGAACAAGATGGTACGTGCTTTATTGTCACTACTATCAATGAATCATCATGCGTTGCTATTCAAGAGGCGATTTTAGCAGAAGAAGTACAAGGTATTTTCGATCCTGTTGCATTAATTGACGATCTCTTAAATGGTACAGGAACAAATGTAACAGCAATCGAGGAAGCAGGATTTGGTTTTGCACTGTTCTTTATTTCCCCATTCTTCTTAGCATTTGCCGTCATCCTCATCATCGGTGCTTTCGCTGAATTTAAAATCTCCCAAAACGGACAGGGTGCTGGTGGTGCAATATTCGGAATCATCCTGCTGTCAGGAACAATAGCCTTTACTTTAGCAGGACTGTTCCCGATTGCCTTTGCTATTCTATTCATAGTGTTAGGAGGATTCCTGGTCGTACATCAAATGCAAAAATTCATTACAGGGAAATAAAGTATGACAACAAAACTTGGATTTGTTTTCTCATTCGTTCTCTTGATGCTGTTTATCGTTGAAGTATCAGCAATCGTTGGCCCAGATTTGATTCAGGAATTTAATCCAGCATTTACTTTGAGCCTGACAGGAATAGGGCCACTCGATTTTCTTATTTTCGTCATTAATAATGTTGGTGTATTCTTTGGACTCATGTCTGTGTCAAGCGGATTTTTCTTTTTGGGGACAATTTTAATTCCAGCTTTTGTATTAGGATTGTTATTCGTTCTTATTGAAATCTTCAGGGGAACTTAATGTGGAGGAACATATTAATAATTGGGGTTTTTATCATTTTTGTAGTTGCTATAAGTGCTTCAGCGTCAGCACAGTCAATTAAACCAACACAACAAACAACAAAGATATTTCTTGACCCTTTTTATAGAGAAACCCTAGCAAGCGGTGTCAATTACACATATACAGTGAAAATATATCCACCTGATGGTGTGTCATCAGTTACATCAGCCATCGTCACATTTTCAACTTACGATTCTCCCACAATCACCTATTTGGTTTGGGTAAATGGGCAAGTGTGCAACACTGAGAGTTTCCTGATTTCCGCAACATTCGCAAATGCTGAAAACCACCAGGTTTCATTTGATTGTTCAAATGTCATTGTCAATAAAGGAACATATGAAATTGTTTTGCAAACTGATAAACTCGCAGGGGCTTCAACTGCATGGTTGGATATAA
>SDBV01003286.1_pt1 | contig 23947 bp, 20 predicted proteins | sample 2277081 | NCBI WGS metagenome assembly SDBV01 (sample SAMN10402039, study PRJNA504765) | marine sediment metagenome | isolation source: marine sediment core GS10_PC15, 223 cmbsf | place: Arctic Ocean: Southern Knipovich Ridge | collected 2010 | reverse complement strand
TTGTGGAAAAAATCATGCAGCACCTCAAGGGAACGAATATCTCCCATGCCTTCCACGTGCAGTTTGTAATACCTGATCAGTTTGTCGAGCACAATTTTTCTTTGCGTGCTGTTAAATTCTGAATTCTTAATTCCCTGGTAATCATAACTGATATACCGGCTCCACAGGCCACTGGTGGTTTCATCCAGCTGGATTTCAGGATCGGCCAGAAACGGTATGAACTGACCACTTACCAGGTCGAAATATTTATTTCCGTTTCCATAATTATTTTGTGGATAAAAACCCAGGAACCTGGATAGCTGGAACAGAAAAACAATATGGAAATCAGGAGAAGGGTTACCGAGTGCGTCCAGGTACTTGATGGTACTGATCAGAAAATGAGCCAGCATGGGGTTGGGCTCTTCCTCTCGCACAACCCGGTACAATACCTCTGCAATAAATATGGCCTGGGTACTTTTAGTGATGTCATATGGAAGGGAGTTAAGTGGCATGGCCCTGGTCACTTCCTTCACAAGCTGCATTGCTCTGGAATCTTTATGATAGATTTCAAAATCAAGGATGAACAAAGGCTGAAACAGGTTAGAGCGGTTTTGTTTCCTGGATCCCCTCACACCTTTGACCATGTAGGATTGCCTGCCGTATTGCTCTGAATAGCAATGAACCACCAGGCTTGACTCACCATACGGGATGGAATACAGCACAATGCCTCTTGTCTTGCGGAGCATTGCTAGTGGATAAATAAAAGTTTGGTGACGTGGGATAGGGTACCGTCTGCATTTGAAAGATAGATCATATATACTCCGGTGGCAACCCGTTCGCCCCTGAAATTTTTACCATCCCACAGGGCCTGCCCACCCATCGACTCGGTCTCATGCACCAGGTTCCCGCTTATATCGACGATCTTGACTGTGGTTTTTCCCACCAGACCCTTGATGGCCACGGGGCCTTCGTAGGTTTCCCGGACAGGATTGGGATATACCACCACATTGTCATACACCGGGTTTCCGCTTAGTGCATCACCCTTATAGGAAATTATTCCCTTATCTGTTCCGATATACACCTCCCCCGACACACCATCAACGCAAATATCAGTAATGTTATCTGACAAAAGCGGACTGTTGCTGGCATTGAACTGCTCAATCTGCTCCAGACCATCATCCGAAACCAGGTAAACACCTCCTCCAACTGTCCCAAGCCACTTCCGGTTGGCACCATCAACTTCAATGGCCGAAACAACCTGTGAACCCAGCAACGGGTCTCCATAAATGGTTCCGTCATTCCTGGGAATAATAATCTCCTGGGCATACACAGACCCATCCGTGAACAGCCGGTACGGACTGTATATCACCAGGATACCCTGGTTGGTCCCCAGCCAGAGGTTACCATTACGGTCCTCTGCAAATGACCGCACATCATTGGTGATCACCTTCCCGTTTCTATCCACCACACTTACCCGCTTGTATATATCATCTGAGGTGTCATCTATGCTGCCGTTGTCATCCATTGCAAACAAACCATTCCCCCTGGGTATGATCGCCCACTTATGGCCCGATTGTGTAACGAGCATGTTTCCAAGTGCAGCAAACTCGGAGATCAGGTTATCGGCCCGGAAACTCTTCCACGTACCATCTGATTTCAGGACAGAAACAGGCTCCGAAACACCGCTATTTGTCATCCATAAATTACCCAGGGCATCGTAGGCAATTCCTCCTATCCTCACAAAATCACCCCCTGGAATAATGCTCTGAAGGGTGCTGTTGGTTTCTCCGTACTGGATGAGATCCTTTTCCTCACTGAATTCAATCAAACCATAGCCCCATGAACCGGCAAATACATGCCCCGGATCGGCCGGATCGACCGCCAGTGTAATCAGGTCCCGATAGTCCACACCGGTGCGGTAATCCCATAGCTCATCCTGGAATGTTTCCAGTGTAGCCGAAAGAAAAACGTTGTTCCAGGAGCCCGTAACTCCTCCCTGCACTGCATGGAGAATGCCACCGGAAGAAGCCATATTATAAACGTTTGAAGAACGAGGGCCATTGGGAATAATGGACCATTTCCCACCTCCCTGGTTGGTGACCAATCCTCCTCCGTAATCAGCGACCCATAAATCTCCATTATCATCCAGTGATGCTGACAGGGGCCTGTTTGTCTGCAACTGCTGTACAACAATCAATCCATCATTGATCACATTCGCACCTGCATCATCAACTATGGTAAGAAACCCTCCCTGGTTGAGTATCTCATGACATCTTTTACCTGTAAAATAGGGGTAATCCTTCCATGTATCTCCGGTGTTGTAATAGACCTCGTCCTGCTCCCCTGAAGGATCGGAATAGGAAGTAAAAAGGGCCGTCTCGTAAAATGCAATGGTATTGAATGCTCCGTCGGCATTGGGGATCCCGGTGATAGTCTCCCAGGAATTAAAATCCACGAGGAACGGATCCGATAGCTCTCCCCGCCTGATACCATGGTCTGTTGCCGCATAAATGTAAGTGCCGTCGGAAGTAACCTGGTTCACCTTCAATGCCTCTCCATTGTCACCTATGTAATAGGTCTCACTGATCTCATTCTTCTCCAGGTTCAACAAAACGATCCCAAAACCGGTGGAGAGATATGCATTCTGATCAACGAAATAGATATCGTATATGGACTTGTCGCCGGGGATCTGCTTTTTCATAATATCGGGAAGATTAAAGATCAAGCCCTCCCTGATGATGTCTATATTTGAATTCTGATAAGCCAGGATAAAGGTGGCCGATTCTCCACTCCAGCGCATAGCCGCTATACCATTATCGGATAAACCATCAATCTTGGATAAAGTCTCAACCGAGTTGTCTTCCAGGTTATAATAAAAGAGTCCCCCTGTGGCTGAGCAAAATACACGGTCATCGGTAGCTTCAGTCAGGCTACTGTGTCTATATGGAAGATGCGTTCTCCACTGACCCAGGGTTACCTGCCCATTCATGGGCTGTATCAGCAATGCCCCAAGGCAAATGATCATGTAAAGGAGTTTATTCCGCATATATTTGTGTTTCTTTAAATACGCAAAATCGAATAACATATTACATCCCATTCAGGAATTCTATAAGGAGGTGCATTGCTCTTGCCCTGTGACTTATCCGGTTTTTAAGCGATAGATCCATCAAAGCAAAGGTAACATCGTAACCCTCCGGTCTGAAAACAGGGTCATATCCAAATCCTTTTACACCTGAGGGTTCCTTGGTTATTTCCCCTTTCACCACACCTTCGAACCGGTATTCAGTATCCTTCATTACCAGTGCGATCACGGTTCTGAATTGAGCTTTCCTGTGGTCAACACCCTCCATTTCCAAAAGCAATTTCCGTATGTTCCCCGCTGCAGGTTCCATATCAGTAAACACAGGATCTCCAATTCTCGAATACCGGGCCGAATATACTCCCGGAGCACCGTTTAAAGCTTCTACCTCAAGGCCGGTATCATCGGCAAAACAGCTCCGGTTGAATTTGTTGTAGATATACCATGCCTTTTGAGAAGCATTTTCTTCAAGGGTTTCATGATCCTCAGGTATCTCTTCCGATACATCCAGGTCATCCAATCCAAGCAATACAAAATCGTCTCCCAGCATGGCACTGATCTCTTCAAGTTTGTGCAAGTTATTGGTAGCAAAGATGAGTTCCATGATTTAATCTCCTTAACGTAAAAAAGGGCCGCACAAAGTGTGGGCCCTTAAAATTATGATAAAGTTTAAAACTATCCGCCTCCGGCGGCCCTGAATCCTCCGGCAATTTTTGCAGGTTTGGGATTCATACACATGACAGGAAGGTTCTCCGGATTGGCAATGATGTACTGCTCAGGAGCACCCAGTAAATAGTCGACCCATTTTATATCACGTGTGGCCATGATTAAAATAAGGTCTGCCTGATGCTCCTTGGCAAAAGAAACGATCTCTTTTTTGAAGCTTTGTTTCCCGGATGATGTTACTATCTCATAGCCAACATCATGTCCCTTAAGGAATGATTCGACATACCTGATATTAGAAAGTGTTTTTCTCCTGAAACCCTTGTCTTTTGCCCTGGATTTCAGAATGATGAACTTCGCCCCAAAATTCCTGGCCAGGTAATATATCCAGTTTGCTTTCTCCTTGTTTTCCTTTTTGAAATCAATGGGAAGCAATATGGTTTCGATCTTTTCCTTGACCGGTTTGCCCTGAACAACAAGAAACGGGATGCGTGAAGACACCACCACTTTCAGCGCTCTGCTGCCAAATAACTTTTGCGCCCCCTTCATCCCATGGGTTCCCATGATGATCATCTCTGCTTTCATCTCCCTGGCTGCATCCCCAATGGCATTGAAAATACTCCCAACCACCACTTCCACATGGGGTTTTTTTCCATATTCCTTTCCAAGTTTTTCGGATGAGACATCCAGCTCGGCCATTTTTGACTCAATATCTTTCTTCTCCGAAACAATATGCAAAAGAAGAATTTCCCTGTTCAGGAACTTTGAAATATATACAGCATGCTGAAAAGCGTTCTCAGTCACCTGTGAGAAGTCCCACGGTACGATAATTGGCCTTTCTAACTTTTCCATAAAATATTTTTATATTTTTGATATTATCTATACTGCAGTAGCCGCACTGATTCACAAGTTATGAATTTATTTTTCAAGTCATACAGATATTGCTTGATTTTTTTTCTTCTCATGACTTGGGAACCCGGCTTCAAATGCGGAATGGCGCAGGAATCGGACCTCTATCACACACCCTGGATCCAGGAAATAAAATTACCCTCCCTATACAATGATATTCCTAATGAATCATTCTTCGTGGACAACCTTGGTCACCTTTTCATTGGAAAAGAAAATGGGCTTACCATCGTCAATGCAAACAGTTCCGTTCATCTTCATCTTGATGGGCCCGTATATGTAAACGCCAGTAGTTCAGACACCCTTTACTACACCTCAGAGAACGATGTGGGGTATCTCATGATGGATGAAAAGCTGGGATTTCATACGCAGTCCTTCAAGAACCGGATTCCTTCGCGTCTTCGCACCTTTATCCCATCCGGGCTTATCTTTTTTGAGAAAAACCTTTTCATAAATACAGACCGGGGAGTATATTCCCTGACAAATGATCACACTGAATTCTTTACATTTAAAATGGCCGAGACCCATCTTCACATTGTTGGGAATGAGCTGTTCCTTACCGTTGAAGGCACCGGGATCATGAAGTGGTCAGGTGGCCGGTTCCTGAAGCTGGTAAGCCAGGATTCTTCTCTTTTGCAAGTGGCTTCATTTCCCGCAATGACCAGCATCACATTCATCGATCATATCAGTGAGGATCTGGTCCTGGTAAACACACTTGAAACCGGGTTGTCTATCCACAACTGTAAAGGCCGGCGGATCAATATGCTTGGAAACAAAGGGGGACTGCCGGACCGGGATATTCGCCAGATCTATGTAAGCAAAGATCATGAGATCTGGATACTGGGACCCCATTCGCTTCATAAATTCACATATCCCTCTTCACTCAACATTTTGGAGTTCAACCCTTCTGAACTTGGCAGGATACTGACTTCAATGATTGTGGACCAACGTATAATACTGGGATCAAGCCATGGTGTTTTCAGTGCCGAACGGGATGATACCCTGACTGATAAATGGCAACTAAAAGGGCTAACTCCTGGTGAACGGGAATCGATACACTTGCTGGCCTCAGCCGGCGATCAGCTTTTTGCCGCTGGTTCGGGATTTCTGTATGCACTTCAGGAAGGTAAAACTGAGATTCTGGATGAGGGCAGGTTTACAGGCATCCAGGCAATGAATAAAAACTCGCTTGTTGCATCCAGCGAAAATGGCATCTTCCTGTGCACCCGGACTGATCAGGGCTGGAATGTTACCAGTATCGATCCCTCGTTATCATCATCCCATTCCTTTGTACAACATAATGATAACATATTCTTCCTCTGCAGGAATGGGATTTACAGGTTATCGCGTAACCTGGATCGTGCTGTTTCCATACCCTTCCATATGGATGAACTGCTGTTCCGGTTGATCCGGGTGGACCGGGAGCTTTACCTGGTTGGCATCAACCGGGTATACCTCTATGTTGAGGATGAAGAGACCTTTTTGCCTTTGCCATGGGATCACAAGGCCGAAATTCTCTCCGGATCCGATGTATTTTTTTCTGATAATACCGGAGATTACTGGATCGTTCAATATAACGGGAAATACCACTCAAAGGTGATCAACACCAACACACTGGAAAGATTTACCCATGAAACCAAATCCTTCCCGGTCCTGCAAAACCTGGGCGAGATCATCGACCTCGCTATCATGGACAGTGTACTGCTTATCACAGGAAAAGACAAAGTGTCGCTTTTAAATCTGCGAAATCTGAATTCCTATAAAGGGGACGTACCGCTTCGCATAGAAAAAATGAAATGTTCCGAAACCGGTGAAATGATCCTCACCCATGCAAACAACGAAATTGAGTTTTCCCTGGCCGGACTTGAATTCCAGAGTGCTCCTGAACCACTGTTCAGGTACAGGCTGCTGCCCGAACAGAAGAGCTGGTCGGACTGGAGCAACAACAGGAAGATGGCTTTCACCAGGTTAAGACCTGGAAAATACAAGTTTGAGGCTCAGGCCAAAGACCTTTACGGCAGGGTGTCAGAACCTGCAGAATTAACGTTCTCTGTCAAACCGCCATTCTACGCCACCTGGTTTGCATACATTTCCTATGGATTCCTGTTTCTGGTGGGATTATTCCTTTTTCAGAAATGGCGGTTACTGGGTTACCAGAGGGCTGAAACACGCGTATCACAACGCATGCAAACCAAACTGGACAAGCTGACTGTCGAAAAAGAGAAATCTGATAGATTGGTGGCGGATCTGCTACCGGAAAGAACCGCAACCCAGCTAAAAACCAAAGGAAAGGCCAAGTGGGATAAATATGAGAGGGCCACAGTTCTTTTTTCTGATATCCAGGGATTCACAAAGATTGCAGAGGAGATGAATCCGGAAGAGCTGATCGATGAACTGGATAAATTCTTCTTTCATTTCGACTCGGTGGTTGAAAAATACAACATCGAAAAGATCAAGACCATTGGAGATGCTTACATGGCTGCCGGTGGCATCCCTGAAAAGAACAGCACCAATCCGGTTGAAGTGGTTCTTGCCGCCCTGGAAATGCAATCCTACATGCAACAAATGAAATCTGCCAAAACTGATATCTGGGACGTGCGGATCGGGATCCATACCGGACCGGTAATTGCCGGGGTGGTGGGACATAAAAAAGTCTCCTATGACATTTGGGGTGATACGGTAAATACAGCTTCCCGGATGGAATCTTCAGGCATAGCCGGAAAAGTAAACATCTCGGGGATCACTTATGGAATGGTGAAAGATTACTTCATTTGTGAATACAGGGGTAAACTTCCCGTTAAATACAAGGGCAACATCGATATGTATTTTGTGAATGGACTGCGTCCTGAATTATCGGTGGATCTGAAGGGTATTCCCAACAAGAGGTTTTTCACAAAGCTGCAGCTACTCAGGCTTGGGGATCTTGAAGAAAAAGTGTTTGAGGATATTTTGACTGATCTGCCTCGCTCTCTCCATTTTCACAGGTTGGAATATGCCCGGAAGATATACAACCAGTCATTCCTTCTCTGCCGGGCCGAAGAGATCGAACAGGAGGAACGTCTCCTGGTCCGGACTGCGGCATTGTTGCTATTTACCGGCCTTACCCAGGCTTTTGCCAACTTTGAAAACAGGTCTTCTGTCATAGCACGGGAAATCCTGCCGGGTTTCAAGTACTCTGAATCCCAGGTTGACCAGATCTGCAACCTGATCCTGGCCACCAAACAGCCTTTCAATCCACACAATCTGCTGGAAAAGATTCTTATCGATGCCAAAATGGAATACATCGGGCGTCCGGACTACTCCACCCAGATCAAACTTTTATTCCAGGAATTGATCGAGGCCGGCTCAAAAATAAACGGCCAGCAATTTAAGAAGCAACAGATTGAACTCCTGTATGAATTTAACTTCTTTACCACTGCCGGACAGCGATTGCGTGAGGTCTCGGGACCGGATCAGATGGCAACACTGGAAGAAGAAAGATGGATATAAAACATCATTTTACAACATCATTTCTTTGTTGGCGCTCAGGGTTGGATTGTTTACTTTTGATGACTTATTCATCTACTAATCGTCATTGTTATGGAGCTTGATTGGAAAAACCTTGGTTTTAATATTATGCAGACTGATTACAACATCAGGTGTGTTTTTCGGGATGGGAAATGGAGTGAACTGGAGGAATCCTCCGACCAGTATATTCCCATCCATATCGGTGCCACATGCCTTCATTACGGTCAGGAGTCTTTTGAAGGGTTGAAAGCTTTTACCGGGGCTGATGGGCGAATCAGGCTTTTCCGCCATGATGAAAATGCCATGCGAATGATCAAATCAGCAAAAGGCATTTTACTGGCTGAAGTACCTGAAGAATTGTTTATGGAGGCCGTGGAGAAAGTGATCCTTCTGAATAAAAGGTTCATTCCCCCTTATGGTACAGGTGCCTCACTCTACATCCGTCCGCTGCTTATCGGAACCGGAGCGGAAGTGGGTGTCAGGCCTTCTAAGGAATATACCTTCCTGGTATTTGTAATGCCCGTAGGACCTTATTTCAAGGAAGGATTCAAGCCGGTTAACATGTTGATTTGTAGGGATTATGACCGTGCAGCTCCCCTGGGTACAGGCCATCTGAAGGTGGGAGGCAATTATGCCGCAAGCATGACTTCTATATTTGAGGCGAATGCAAAGGGTTTTGCCACTACAATGTATCTGGACGCCAAAGAGAAAAAATATATTGACGAATGCGGACCAGCCAATTTTTTCGGGATCAAAGACAATACATACATCACACCAAAATCCCCATCCATCCTGCCATCCATTACCAACAAGAGTCTGCAGGTACTGGCTGAAAGCCTTGGCATGAAGGTTGAAAAGCGCCCGGTGCCGGTTGAGGAGCTTGCCGAATTCGAGGAAATCGGCGCCTGTGGGACAGCCGCTGTCATCACCCCCATTCATAAAGTGGTTGATACAGATAAAGATATCACCTATAGCTTTGGGGACGGAATCAATCCAGGTCCGGTAACATCAAAGTTATATGAAAACCTCACCGGTATCCAAAATGGTGATTTAGAAGACTCTTTCGGCTGGACCAAAATCCTTGAATAAGTCACAAGCCTCCGGCATAATCCAAATTATTTCTATCTTTGCCCCAGCCATTTTAGAAGGCAATGTCAAAGAAGGAAAACAGGGCATATTCCCGCAGGATTCGCAGTTCTTATTTCACCTCGATCATCAGTATTTCACTTGTTTTACTGTTGCTTGGATTGGTGGGCCTGTTGCTGATCAATGGCCGCAACATCAGAAAGCAAGTAATGGAGAGCATTGGTTTCAATGTCATCCTGAAAGAGAATGTGAAAGAAGCAGATATCTATCAGCTTCAAAAAATTCTTGATGCCAGGGAATATATTCTGTCCACCGAGTACATAACCAAAGAGGAAGCTGCCCTTGAAACCGAACAAATGCTGGGTGAAGACTTCATCCGTTTCCTCGGTTACAATCCTCTTCCACCCTCCATCAGGGTTCGCCTGCACCAGCCCTGGACCAATCCGGATTCAGTAATGATGATTGAGCAGGACCTGCTACAATATAATTCCATCGAAGAGGTTTATTACAAGAAATCCCTTTTGTATGCCATCCACGAAAACATCAGGCATATCTCCATAGTTATCCTGGGATTCTCCATCCTCCTGACCCTCATATCAGTCACCCTGATAAACAACACCATCAGGCTTTCAATCTATTCAAAGCGGTTTATTATCAATACCATGCACCTGGTTGGAGCCACCCGTGGATTTATTCGCAGGCCATTCCTTCTGAGTGGGGCAGCCAGTGGATTTACAGCTAGCCTGGTGGCGCTGACGTTGTTATTCGGCCTGGTGTACCTGCTCCAGGAAGAATTCGAGGGAGTGATCTCACTGAAAGATTATGACCTGCTGGCCATCCTGGCATTGGGTGTGATCCTCATGGGAATGCTGATCAACTGGATCTCTACCTTTTTTGCAGTAAACAAATATTTGAATATCAAAACAGATAAGCTTTATTAATATCGCCCGCTATGAGTAAAAAGAACACTGGCAAGGAAAACTTTGCACTGGGGAAGGAAAATTATATTCTTCTGGTCATTGGATTCGCCATCATCGTGCTGGGATTCATCCTGATGATTGGAGGTAAATCTGAAGATCCTGCCATATTCAATGAAGAAGAAATCTTCAGTTTTCGCCGGATCACCCTGGCCCCCATCGTTGTACTTGCAGGATTCATTTTTGAGATCTGGGCCATTATGAAGAGGCCCAAATCGTCGAACGATAGTTAATTGTCCATATTCCATTTATGACCTGGATTGAAGCATTGATCCTTGGCATTGTCCAGGGACTTACAGAATTTTTGCCCGTCAGCAGCAGTGGTCACCTTGAAATCGGCAAAGTACTGCTGAATGTAGAGGTCGAGGAAGATCTTACATTTACCTTACTGGTCCATTTTGCCACAGTGCTGAGCACCATTACCGTTTTCTTCAGGGAGATCAGGGAGCTGATAACCGGACTGTTTGCCTTCAGGTGGAATGAAGAAACCCGGTATGTATCAAAAATTCTTGTTTCCATGATCCCGGTCCTGATCGTGGGTGTGCTGTTCAGGGAAGAGGTGGAATCACTATTTTCCGGCAACCTTGCAATGGTAGGTGGAGCGTTACTTTTCACTGCCCTGCTGCTCATCTCTACACAGCTGGTTAAACCGGGCAGGAAAAACATCCCGTTCCTGGATGCACTGCTGATGGGTATTGCCCAGGCGGCAGCCGTTATCCCGGGATTATCAAGATCGGGCGCAACCATTTCCACGGGACTTCTTCTTAAAAACGGCAGAAGTGATGTGGCCAGGTTCTCTTTTCTTATGGTGCTGCTCCCCATCATCGGAGCTGCTGCGCTGGACATCCTCTCATTGTCATCATCACCCGGCGAAACCGTGATCTCTGTTACAGCACTGGTAACAGGATTCCTTGCTGCCTATGTATCAGGGTTCCTGGCCTGCAGGTGGATGATCAGGCTAATTAAAAAAGGAAACCTTTACTGGTTCGCACTCTATTGTGCTGTGGTAGGAATCGCATCAATCGTGTTTGCCTGATTCAATGGATTACAAACGCCCCGAAACATACCTGGAAGGTACCGTCCTGTTCATTGATAAACCTTTGAACTGGACCTCTTTCGACATAGTGAATAAGATCCGGAAATCCCTCAGGCACTACCTGGGGATCCGGAAAATTAAAGTTGGTCATGCCGGCACACTGGACCCCCTGGCAACGGGACTTGTGATCATTTGTACCGGGAAGGCCACTAAACAGATCTTTTCGTACCAGGACCTGGATAAGCTCTATGAGGCTCAGATCAGACTGGGTGCCACCACCCCGTCGTTCGACCTGGAAACAGCGGTGGATAAAACCTATCCCTGGGAACACATCAGTAAGGCCATGGTGGAAAAATCCATACTGGCATTCACAGGCGAACTGGAGCAGCTTCCCCCGATCTTCTCTGCTAAAAACGTAGACGGGAAACGGGCCTATGAAATGGCCCGGAAAGGGAAACCGGTTGAATTAAAGCATCAGCATATTAAAGTACACCGCATGGACGTACTGGCTTTTGAACCACCCCATCTCTCCATCAGGGTGGAATGCAGCAAGGGTACATACATCCGCTCACTGGCCCGTGATATCGGTTCAGACCTGAAATCAGGAGCCCATCTGACAGGCCTCAGGCGTACACGGATCGGGCCTTACAAGGTAGCCGAAGCCGATTCCATTGAGAACTTTATAGAAAAACTAAAACTTTTGTAACAAATATGTGTTTCTTACGTATAACGAGGCTCGCAATATTTATATAATCCTATTCCCAATATAATATGAAATTATCCCAATACAAGTATGAATTACCCCCGGAGTTAATTGCAAAATTCCCAGCAAAGAATCGCGATGAATCAAGATTAATGGTCCTTCATCGCGACACAAAAAAGATTGAGCACAAGACATTTAAGAATATAATAACCTATTTTGATGACCAGGATGTTATGGTTTTCAACGACACCAAGGTATTTCCGGCTCGTCTGTATGGAAACAAAGAAAAGACCGGTGCAGAAATTGAGGTTTTTCTCCTCAGGGAGCTCAACCGTGAACAGCGACTATGGGATGTACTGGTGGATCCGGCAAGAAAAATAAGGATCGGAAACAAATTATACTTCGGCGAAGATGACGTTCTGGTTGCCGAGGTTATCGACAACACCACATCCCGGGGAAGGACCCTCAGGTTCCTTTATGACGGGGATTACGATGATTTTAAAAAGACACTTTTCGAGCTTGGAGAAACACCCCTTCCCAAGTTTATTGAAAGAAAGGTTGAGCCGGAGGATCAAGAGCGTTACCAGACTGTTTATGCCAAACACGAAGGAGCAGTGGCTGCACCGACAGCAGGCATGCATTTCAGCCGTGAATTGCTGAAGCGGCTGGAGATCAAAGGAATTAACTTTGCCTACATCACCCTGCATGTGGGATTGGGTAATTTCCGCTCCGTGGATGTGGAAGACCTTACAAAGCACAAAATGGATTCAGAGAGGATCAATATCCTGGAGGAAGCCGTGAAATTTGTGAATGAAGGCAAACGAAGGAAAAGCAATGTTTGCGCTGTTGGCACCACTGTGATGCGTACCCTCGAAAGCTCTGTTTCCACAGATGGGTTCCTGAAGGAATTTGATGGCTGGACCAACAAATTCATTTTTCCTCCCTATGAATTCAGTGTCCCCAACAGGATGATTTCCAATTTTCACCTGCCCTATTCCACCCTGCTAATGATGGTTTCAGCATTTGCCGGATTCAACTATCTCATGGATGCTTACAAAGTTGCTATCAAGGAGAATTATAAATTCGGGACTTATGGTGATGCCATGCTGATCCTGTAACAACCCCTGAATGCCGCTCCTCAACTCCATCATCTCCTGGATGAATGTGAAAAGGCTACACCAGATCGAGCTTTTTAAAAAATACCCGTTTGATGTTCAGCAGGATGTGTTTACAAAGCTTATAGACCAGGCATCAAGTACCACATGGGGGGTTCAGTACGGATACGATTCCATCTATTCCATAGAAGATTATCGGCAGAGAGTGCCGATCAGCACCTATGACGAGATTAAGCCCTATATCTACCGTCTCAGGGAAGGTGAACAGAATGTACTGTGGCCCACTGATATCAAATGGTTTGCTAAATCATCGGGTACCACCTCCGATAAAAGCAAATTCATCCCGGTAAGCAATGAAGCTCTGGAAGATTGCCATTTTCGCGGTGTTAAGGATGTGATTGCATTATACACACAACAGCGTCCGGAAAACGGGATTCTGAAGGGAAAGGCCCTCACGCTTGGTGGAAGTGCCGAAATCAACAATTTCAGTAACCAATCTTATTATGGTGATCTGTCGGCCGTAATTATCGAGAACCTTCCATTCTGGGCCCAGTTCATCCGGACTCCGGCAGCTGAGATTGCCCTGATTCCCGACTTTGAGGAAAAGCTTGAGAAAATCATAAATCTTACAGTCAGCGAAAATGTAACCAGTATTGCCGGGGTACCCTCATGGAACCTGGTTCTGCTCAGAGCTGTTCTTGATTTTACCGGGAAGAACAATGTTCTCGATGTCTGGCCTAACCTGGAACTCTTCACACACGGTGGAGTCAGCTTCACTCCCTACCGGGAACAGTTTGAAAAACTGATCCCTTCTGAAAAGATGAACTACCTGGAAACCTACAATGCCTCGGAGGGCTTTTTTGGTATCCAGGATGAACTGGACCGTGATGACATGCTCCTGATGCTGGATCTGGGTGTGTTCTATGAATTCATTCCGCTGGACAGGCTGGACGACCCTGATCCGCCAACCTATACCGTTAAAGAGGTTGAAAAAGGAGTTAATTATGCCATCATCATCACCACCAACGGCGGACTCTGGAGATACATGATTGGAGATACCATAGTATTTACATCCCTGTTCCCCCACAAGATTAAAATTTCCGGACGAACCAAATATTATATCAACGCATTCGGGGAAGAGGTGATCCAGGACAACGCAGAAAAAGCTCTGATGACCGCCTGCCAGCAGACAGGGGCAGTGATCAAGGAGTATACTGCCGGTCCGCTTTACATGAGTGATGACTCCAGGGGAGCCCATGAGTGGATGATCGAATTTGAAAACAACCCTGACAACCTGGATCGCTTCGGCGAGATACTGGACAATACGCTTTGTAACGTTAACTCAGACTATGAAGCAAAACGGTACAAGAGCATTACCCTGATGAAGCCCCGGATCATTTCCCTCGATCCTGGAACCTTTTACCGATGGATGCAAAAAAGGGGTAAACTGGGCGGTCAGAATAAAATTCCGAGGCTTGCCAACGACAGGAAGTATTTAGATGAGCTCACAGACATTTTAACCCAATAAAAGTTACTATCTTAGTCTGGTTCACTCATTAAATAGAAAAGCATGCATGTAGCTATTTCTGGAAATATCGGATCAGGTAAAACCACATTGACCGGTCTGCTGGTCAAACACTATGTCTGGGAAGCCCATTATGAGGATGTGGATGACAATCCTTATCTCAACGATTTTTACCAGGATATGCAACGCTGGTCGTTTAACCTGCAGATATACTTCCTGAACAGCCGGTTCAGTCAGATCGTTCAGATCAGGCAATCGGGCAAAAAGATCATCCAGGACCGAACCATCTATGAAGATGCATACATTTTCGCTCCCAACCTGCACAGCATGGGTCTCATGAGCACCAGGGATTTTGAAAATTACTTTGCCCTGTTTAACCTGATGAGCTCATTGATTGAACCCCCGGACCTGGTGATTTATCTTCGCGCTTCCATTCCAACGCTTGTGGAACAGATCCAGAATCGAGGACGCAAATATGAAAACAACATCAGGCTCGACTACCTGAAACACCTCAACGAGCGCTACGAGGCCTGGGTAGAAACCTACAGCATGGGCAAGCTGCTGATCATTGATGTGGACAATCTTAATTTCAGGGACAAACCCGAAGATCTCAGTACCGTTATCGACCGGATCAATGCAGAGATTCACGGTCTGTTCTGAAATCCCTGTTCATTCTCCAGGTTATTTCATTCTTTGCTGCACTTTCTTGCTGAAGGGATTATAAAACGGTACTACAAAACTCACTTCGTTCCGTTCCGTCAGGTACCGTTTTTACAATCCCTTCATACAGTCGGAAGAATTCCTACCCTGGAGAGGTCAGGGTGTTGATTCTTCTTCAGGAACAAAGACTACATCCACCACATTGGGATCATCATAGAAGGCCTTCATAACTTTCATTATATTCTCGGTAGAAAGATCCTTCAGGATATCCTCATAGTTTGCCGGATCGTCGAAATTAATCCCATGAACATAATAGTTATACAGGGTACTCAGTAGATATGAATTGTGCTCTTTGCTTTGCTCCCTGGTCTTCAGCATGTTCTCCACAGTCTTGGACAGGTCCTCCTCCGAGGGTCCATCCTGAGCCAGCTTCTCAAGTTCCACATACACCTTTTCCTTCAGGTCTGCGAATCGTTCCGGGTCACAATCAAAGCTGATCCGCATGCTGGCTTTCTCCACCGGCCAGCGGTTCAATCCTGTTCTTACTCTCACTCCATAGGTTCCCCCTTCCTCTTCACGGATCGATTCCACATAACGCAGGTCGAGTATACCCTCGATCACCTTCATAACGATTTTGTTGTAGGGATCATATTTCATTTTGCTGTTAATCACAATGTTCACATTGGCTTTGGGGGTTTCAAGAACCATGGGGATTATCTTTTCCACAGTTCCATCCGGCTCATAGATTTTTCTGTCAATCCACATTTCCTCCCGATCCAGGTCAAGTATGGCTCCAATGTATTTCTGGGCCAGCACCCTGACCTCTTCCCTCTCCATGTTTCCTACAATAACGAATAGAAAATCGCTGGCATCAGTAAAACGGTCACGATACACCTCCTCGATCATCTCAAAATGAATGTCCTGAAGAAACTCCGGATCAAACACCCTGGTACGGGGATGATAATCGGACAGGATCAGGCTCAAAGAATCACCCATGATCTTCTGGGGATTGTTACTCATATTCTGAACAAAAGCAACATACCTTGCCATGATGGCTTCATGCGCTTCTGTATCAAACCTGGGCTGGTTGAAATGCAGGTATACCAATTGCATGAGAGTTTCCATGTCTTTTGGACTGGCGGTGCCACTCATTCCCTCTGAAAGGTTAAGCAGGCTCAACTGAAGAGAAACATTCTTCCCTGCGAGCATTTTCTGCAAGGCTGTGGCGTCGAAATCTCCGACTCCATAATAATCTGTGAGAGACGTCAACATGTCGGTTGAGGGCACATATTCATCCCCATACAATGAGCTTCCTCCTTTGCTGTAAGCCCTAAGTTGTACCTGATCCTTTTCAAAATCAGCATGCCTGAAAACCACCCGGGCTCCATTGTCCAGTGTCCACTCCACCGCTTCAAAATCATCCAGCTCCCTAATATTTTTGATTCCGGCCAGGGACAGCTCCTCTGAAACCAGAGATTCGGCGAGCTCTTCATCTTCATATGGTTCAACCTCCGCCATAGCCACCTGTTGAAAGATCGCCATCGAAGCAGATTCCGAAAGATGCTGATAATCCTCTCCTTCAGGCCCCTGGATCACAAGCACCTGATTTTTATCAGTGATCCATTGTTCAAGACGTACGTTGAAATCTTCCAGTGTAATGGTGGGAAGAATAGCCTGCACGAACATGTATCCATTCTCGGCAGACACAAATGCATCTCCCTCCAGAAAATTATTTACATAATCATTCACATACTCGTCGTTGCTGATCTTATCACGTTCCTTGTAATATTTTTCCCAACGTGTAAGGATATTGGCTTTGGCACGATCCAGTTCGCCAGGAGTGAAACCGTACCTCTTTACCCTTTCCAGTTCGGTCAGGACGGCTGTGAGCCCAATAGCTTCTTCATTGGGTTTCGTTCGGATAACCACAGTCAGTGCTTCATAACCCCGTTCAAAATCACTGTAATAGACACCTCCAGTTATAAAAGGAGGATCTCCCTTTTGCAGCAACTCCATGATGCGCATCCCCATCATGCTGTTAAAAAGTGATTGTATATAATCCTCCCTGTGGTCCATGAATGTCTCTGGATCGCTATCGGGTTTCCTGTGCCGGATCATGTACCTGATTACGGTCTGGTCCGCTTCCTTATCGGTAACAAGTCCGAATACCGGTTCATCATGATCAGGAATTTCATAGAAGGGCCTTTCGGGTGGATTCTCCACAGGAGGGATCTTTGAAAAGAGTTCGATCACCTTTTTCTCCATCTCCTGCGCGTCAAAGTCTCCTGCCATGGCAATGGCCTGCAGGTCGGTCCGGTACCACATGTGATAGAAATCCCTCAACGCATCATACTCAAAATTCTCTATTACTTCCAGATCACCGATCACATCCCTTTCAGCAAATTTCGAATTGGGATAGAGATATTCCATTGAGGCAGAATACATCCTGAACTGTGCTGTTCTCCTGGTACGCCACTCTTCTTTGATCACACCCCGTTCAGAATCAATCTCCTCCTCGGTGAGCAACAAGTAATTGGACCAGTCATTAAGGATCAGCAGGCAACTGTCAAGGATACCAGGCTTATTCACCGGCACATCACTCAGGTTATACACCGTCTGGTTCTGACTGGTATAAGCATTGATGTTCTCACCAAAGGCCACACCGTGCGTTTCCAGGAAATTGATAATTCCTTTCTCCGGGAAGTGTTTGGTACCATTGAATGCCATATGCTCCAGGAAATGGGCCAGACCATTCTGATGGTCCTCTTCCAGCAGTGCCCCCACATTCTGAATGATATAGAATGAAGCCCTCTCCTTGGGCTCCTGGTTAGCCTTGATATAATAGGTCAGCCCATTGTCCAGTACACCATGAAGAACCATCTCATCGTTGGGAAGCGGTTGCATGGGATCCATCTGGGCAAATGATTGTGCGTAAACAGTTGCCAGCAATGCAACTGAGATGATCGTTTTGAAGTGTGTCATACAGATAAAGTTAAATATTCAACAATTTAATGCGCTTGCTATTCAGCGAAGATGAAATTACACATAAAATAAACAACCTGATGTCACTTTTGATCATGATTTGGGACATTTCTCAGTGTCATATAGCAGAAATTTTCATATTTTAACTGAAAACTTATTTGCAATTAAACCTTAATAAACGATGATGAATTTTTCCAGAAGGAATTTTTTAAGAATATCCGGAGTCGGACTGGTAGCTTCCCAGGCACCTGGAGCTCTGGCTGGTGATCTATTCACAGCAAATCATGGGCCCGTTGGCAAAATACCCTTTAAACTGGGCATTGCTTCCTATACTTTAAGGGAATTCAGCCTGGAGGAAACCATCAAAATGACCAACAGACTGGAAATTAAAAACCTTGCCCTAAAAAGCATGCACATGCCCCTTGAATCTACTCCTGAAGAGATCCAGAGGATGGCATCCAGCGTTCGTGAAGCAGGAATCAATCTTTACGGAGCTGGTGTAATTTATATGAAAAATCCGGAGGAGGTGGATCAGGCATTTGCATATGCCAAACACGCCGGGCTGAAAGTAATTATAGGAGTTCCGGAACATGAGATGCTTGAGTATTGTAATAAAAAGGTTAAGGAGACCGGCATCAAGCTGGCCATTCATAACCACGGACCGGGCGACAAAAGGTATCCCAGTCCCGAGAGTGCCTATGTGAGAATTAAGGAGATGGACCCCGGAATGGGCTTATGCGTGGATATCGGGCATACCATGCGCATTGGTCTGGACCCGGCAACGGAAACAGCCAAATATTTCGATCGTGTGCATGATATTCACATTAAGGATGTGGATAAGGCTGAGGAAACCGGAAATACGCTTGAGATAGGCCGGGGAGTGATTGATATACCAGGGTTTTTAAAAATGCTTATCAAGAAAAAATACCAGGGAGTGGTCAGCTTTGAATATGAAAAAGACGGCAAAGATCCCTTGCCGGGACTGGCAGAGTCAGTTGGTTATGTAAGGGGGGTATTAAAAGTCATTGCCTGAATCGCTGACCTGTATGAATAAAAAAAAGAGGCTGTCTCAAAAGGGATGGCCTCTTTTCTGCTCCCCAGGTAGGACTTGAACCTACGACCTACGGATTAACAGTCCGCCGCTCTAACCAACTGAGCTACTGAGGAATTTTTAAGTTTTAAAAACTGTGCTTTGTTGAGCGACGCAAAAATAAAGCTTTTCATCAATAAAACAATACATTTCACAAAAAACCTTGGTTAATGAAATTACGTATAGATATCAAACATTGTGAATAATTATATATTTGCATATAAACATGACAAAAATGGCAAAAGTACTGGGAATGGGGAATGCGCTTGTGGACATTATCACAAGAATTAATGATGATTCGGTGCTGCACAGTTTTGGATTACCCAAAGGTAGCATGACGCTGGTAGATCTTGATACCTCAAATTATATCCATTCAGAAACTGCAGGGATGTCCAAATCCAAAGCTTCCGGAGGATCTGCGGCAAATACCATACATGGTCTTGCCCACCTGGGTGTTCAGACTGGTTTTGTGGGTTCGGTTGGGAATGATGACATGGGCAGGTTCTTTAAAAAGGATATGGAAGTAAACCACATCACCCCCATTCTTTTCAGGACCATGAATGAAACAGGGCGTGCCATGGCCCTGATCTCCTCCGACTCCGAACGGACCTTTGCCACATACCTTGGTGCAGCTGTTGATCTCACCACAGAAGATATTTCCCATGATATTTTTGAGGGATATGACTACTTCTATGTGGAGGGTTACCTGGTTCAAAACCATGAGATGATTGAAAAGGCATTGCGTCTTGCCAACAATGCCGGCCTGAAGATCTGCCTTGACCTGGCCAGCTACAATATCGTGGAAGATAACAGAGACTTTTTTAAGACCCTTATCTCACAGTATGTGGATATCCTCTTTGCCAATGAAGAAGAGATCGTAGCACTGGGGGGAAAGTCGCCCGAAGAGAGCGCTATGGATATCCAGGATCAGGTTGAGCAAACGGTGATCAAAATGGGTGCCGAGGGCTCTTTCTGTATTTCCGGCGGAGAAATGATAAGAATCGGTGTAAGACCCTCCAATCCGGTGGATACAACAGGAGCCGGAGATCTTTATGCAGCGGGATTTATTTATGGACACATGAAAGGATGTGACCCGGAATCCTGCGGAAAGATGGGTGCCATCCTGGCAGGCAGGGTTATTGAAATCATTGGGGCAAAGATGGATGAATCCCACTGGGAAAACCTGCGCAGGGAGATTAAATCCATGGAAGATTAAAGAGAAGTTTGCAGCTGGATATAGTATCCTCCGAATTTTCTTACATTGATCACCCGGTTATCCTCAAACATAAGGTACTGACCCTTGATTCCGGTCAGCACTCCCGACACATGAGGATCCTTTTCAAAATTCAGGCTGTTGATTTTATCAGGATACTTTATAACAGGGTATTCCAGCTCCAGCACCTGATCATCTGTGGTAACATGTTGCCGCAATTCGTCAGGAACAAGTTCCGCTAACCTCACTTTTTCCCCTACCAGGTCCAAACCGCAGGTTTCAAAACCTGAAAGCATTTTTCTCCAGTTTGTTTTATCCCGGACATGGGCTTTCATGGCCACTTCGAGTACACCCGCAGTATACCTGTCAGGTGTTCTTGCCAGCTCAATGGCACATACAGCCCCCTGGTCTATCCACCTGGTTGGTATTTGCGTATTTCTTGTAACACCCACTTTCAAGCCACTGGTTATGGCAAGGTAAACCACATGCTCGGTCAGGCAATGTTCTTTTGCATAATCCATATCCCTGGCCTTACCTTCCTGTGCCCTGCATAATTCGGGCCTTAATACACACTCTTCTGTTTCAGGAGCAGAGGCAAAGCACGGATAACAATATCCCTGTGCAAACGATTTCCGGGTTTCTCTTCCACACCTGATGCAATTGATCCTTCCCTGGTAATCCAGACTGATCTTATGTCCTATGATCTGATTCATCTTCACCCTTTTCTCCCCAAGAGGCAATTGATACTGTACCACATCATCAAGGGAAGATTTCATTTTTCGAATATTTCCGGAATGTTCCATGCCGGCCAAGATACGAAATCTTCAGGTCCATCCTGTTAATCTTGAATAAAACCAATAAAATATACACTTCTATATATAGCTGATTATCTGCGTAATAAATGCTATTCAGGTTGATTCTTCCGGCATGATTATAAAATATTTACTACTATGTATTGCATGGTATTATATTTTTTTCATATCTTTGTATTGTAATGTTGCTTGTATTAACAGTTATTATGAAATATATAGTATTATACACACTGGCATTGTTTCTGATGAATCTCCCGGAAGTCTCGGGACAGAAACCGGCCATCGACCTGTTGCCATCTTCCCATGGGTACATCCACCCGGAAGCGGTGATCGATACCTGTTACAACGGCGATTCCCTGATTCAGATCATTCCTGATATAAAACAGCCATCAAAGCCTGTTAAGGAGATCCGCCTGCAGGAATCCCGAAGGACCGGACTGAACCTTGATACGATCCTGAACAGGTTGATTTCAAAAAAGCTCAACCAGGTAACAGGGGCCGGAATAATCCTCTTATATCGAACTATTTCAACACGGAACAGCGAAGATCATACATATAACCGCATAAAAAACAGGACCCATGAATATTGAGAACGCAAAGGCACAGATGCGGAAAGGTATACTGGAATATTGCATCTTATCCATCCTGGCTAAGAAAGACCTGTATACCACGGATATCATCAATGCTTTGAAGGAGAACGACCTGATTGTGGTAGAAGGAACACTGTACCCCTTGCTTACCAGGCAAAAAAATGCCGGATTGCTTAAATACAGGTGGGAAGAAAGCACACAGGGTCCACCCCGGAAGTATTATACCCTGACCGAGACAGGCAGGAGCTACCTGAAGGAACTTGATGAATCCTGGAATTCACTTATCTCATCAGTTAAATCCATAAAGAATCGTAAATAAAGCCATATACCATGAAGAAAGCTATTAAAATCAATTTAAGCGGGATCATCTTTCATATCGATGATGATGCCTATGAAAAACTGAAAGCATACCTGGACAGCATCAGCAGGCATTTCTCCAACAAGGAGGAGAGCAAGGAGATTGTTGATGACATTGAATCCAGGATAGCTGAACTATTCCAGGAGAGAATTACTGCGGAAACCCAGGTAATTACCCTGGCTATTGTGAACGAGGTGATTGACATCATGGGAAATCCTGAAGATTTTGCCGATTCGGCTGAGGATTCCGGGGAGAGACAGACCTTTCATGATACCTATTCCTCCAGCAAGCGCCTTTACCGCAATCCGGAGAATTCTGTGGTAGGAGGCGTGTGTGGTGGACTGGCGGCATATTTTGGAATAGACCCTGTAATATTCCGGCTCCTTTTTGTCATCTTCTTCTTTGCGGGAGGTGCTTCGATCCTGGTGTATGTGATCCTCTGGATAGTCCTCCCCAAAGCTGAAACCGCTGCACAAAAGCTTGAAATGCGTGGCGAAAAAGTAAACGTTTCAAACCTGGAAAAAAAAATTCGTGAAGAATACGACAACGTAAAGCACAATGTCAAAGAGAATGTTTCCAGGGTTAGAAATTCAGATACATATAAAAACACAGAAAGAGCCGCCTCGGATTTTTTCGGGGTTCTGGGAAAGATTCTTCTGGTGTTCATTAAAGTTATATTGATCATCATCGGTACCAGCCTTGTGATAGGAGGTATCGGGCTTCTGATCGGATTAATCACCCTTCCATTTGTTGGAATACATATGTTTCCGTTCGAGTCGCACAATTTTTCCCTGGGTGATATTTTAATACCATTTACCGATCCCGTTTCTGTTACCCTCCTGGTTATTGCCATCACCTTCCTGATTCTTATTCCTGTAGCTGCCATGCTATACGGACTCATCAGACTGATTTTTAACCTGAAATCACAAAACCGGGGCCTGGGAGCAGGTGCCCTTACGCTGTGGATTATAAGCCTTTTGCTGATCATCGGGATTCTTGCTTTTGAAAGCAGTCACTATTCCGATTTCGGACGCGACACCATGTCGCAGGAACTGGTTATAGGATCGGATACCCTTGTAATCAAAGTGAATGAGGACCAGGAGGATTACCTTGATGATGAATCCATTATCGACCTGGACAACAGATGGTTTCTCCTGGAAGATGCTGATTCCTTTTATGGGAGGATTGATATTGATATAGAAAGAACCGATGGAGAAAACTTTCTAATAGAGATCGAAAAGGAATCCAAAGGCAGGTCGTGGGACCATGCAAAGGAGAATGCATCAAATATTGATTACAATTTCCGTACCCGTGGTAACACCCTGATCCTGGATCCCTATTTTTCGGTGGACCTGGAAAACAAATGGCGTTTCCCAAGGGTGGAAGCAATCATCAGGGTTCCCGAAGGAAAAGTGGTTGTGCTCGATCGTGAAACCAGGGACCTTCTGGAAGGCATTCGCAATGTGAACCACCTCTCAGATTGGAATATGGCTGGAAAATCCTGGAAAATGACCGGTAAGGGGTTGGAAAAAATTGCAGAATAATTTTATTATTATGTATATTTGCAACCCGGTTTTCGCAACCACTCCTGACCCGTGGTGTAACTGGCAACACATCTGATTTTGGTTCAGAAGAGTCCAGGTTCGAGCCCTGGCGGGTCAACAGA
>SDBV01003285.1_pt1 | contig 23950 bp, 23 predicted proteins | sample 2277081 | NCBI WGS metagenome assembly SDBV01 (sample SAMN10402039, study PRJNA504765) | marine sediment metagenome | isolation source: marine sediment core GS10_PC15, 223 cmbsf | place: Arctic Ocean: Southern Knipovich Ridge | collected 2010 | reverse complement strand
CGCTGGTGAAGTTCAATAACCTCATCTATATCTTTCCTGCCGGAGAGCCAGTGAAAGTAACCTCTATCCCCGGCGCCTCCCGCTTTCTCTTTCTCTTTTACTATTTTCTCGGTTCCTTTTCGCTGGCCTTTTTGCCAGGCTGGCAGCACCTCGGTCAGGTCACTGACTAGTGTGGAAGCCAGGCTCATGGTTGAGTAGGGCAGGGCGTACTTGTTGGCATTAAAAGCAATGGCCAGCCCTCCCGCCTCCTCTACTGCCTGCAGCATCCTGAAATCGGTGATACTGTCACCAACCACCACCCATTTTGACAGGGGTTGGTCATAGTTATCAGCAAACTCGTTTAAAGCGGCTACCTTACGCTGGCCACCTATCGGCTTTACTCCTCTTATAGCTATGCCAAGACTGGTGGTCGGTAGTTGCTCCCCGAAAAAGTGGTCCAGGCTTTGTTTAATCCGGTCGTCATCTTTTTCTGGCTGCATGGTCAGAATATCCTCTTCAGCCTTTTGAATTGCCTTGAGGTCCTCTCCACTTATAGCCTGCCGGAGCTCATTTAGAGGGAACGGCGTGCCGGCGACATTATGAGCGTAGATACCGAGTTTATGGGTAACATGCAGGGCGTATTGCTCGTAAGTGGTGGTAATGCAGAAGACCTTCCAGGCTTTGTACTCAAGCCAGGAGACGAGTTTAGCGGCGCCGCCGGTCAACCCGGCGGCGGCGGCTAGAGTGGCGATATTATCCTCGGAAATATTGTGGAGCAAAAGGAAGGGCACGATGAGAGCCAGGGTATCACCGGGCTGATAATCTTCTCGCCCCTCCAGTGTCAGCAGGTCATCGTAGCGGCTGATAACCTCGAAGACCCGGTCGCCACTGGGGAAAAGCTTCATAAGCTCATAGGCGTTATCCTGAGGTGATAGCGGTCCTTCAAGGTCAAAACAGATAAAGTTCATTATTTAACTTACCCCCTTAAGATTTTATTAGGTAACCCTCCCTCTCTTTCACTCTCCCCGGATAATCAGTTAAAAAAGCTTCCTTTTTCAAAGTATCCATTATTAGCCAAAGCGCAGATAACCTCGAGCCCCCGCCACAGCACCAATAATCGCAACGAGACTCAAAGTTAGAAGGATCCAGTGCATCCTTTGAAGAAGCCTGAAAGCTGCTTCGGAGTCGTTCTGTGCCTTCTCGCGAAACCAACTATTCAGAAACAATGGCTCAAAAACGAAAAGAATCAAAGTGAAGATAAGCCATACTAGTGACATCACATGCATCCACCAGTAAGAAATGTCCAGATAACGCTGCCACGCATTAAGAGCCACAATCATAATAACTCCTGATATAACAGCAGCCGCGGTAACGAATTTCGCCTGTAGTGCAAAACGGGTCTCAAACTTTTCAAATAGTTCCCAACGCTGTTGAGGATCAGGCGATTTTCGCAGGGAAGGAATCACAACAGTAGTCATAAATGCAACCCCGCCAATCCAAAGAACTATACTTATCACATGAATCACTCGAACGAAAACAAGAAAGCTCATAATGGAATCGTCCTTCTTCTTTTTATTTGCTGTTGTGGGGATATTAGTGTTGGACACACGTAACGAACACCCTGGCCTATGACGTTGATTATACTTCGAAGCATGACGGAATCCAAGCAGCCTATGTGACTAGATCTGTTTATGAGCGTCATGGAGAAGCCCTACGCCGTGAAGTTGAGCTCACCTGGATAATTGCGTTCGCTATTTAATTCCTCCTTCACCAGTTCATTTATCTCATCGGTGAGATTATATCCGTTAACCGGTCTGCCGTCGGCATCGGTAACTTTTTTCTCTTCGCTTATTTTGACCTTCCCCTCGCTGAAAGCCTTAATGGTAGATATTAGAAGCGGAATTTCTCTGGCAAACCCCTGCTCTCGAATAAGCCGGAAGAAGTGATTATTTTCGCCCTGGCTCCTTTTGATTTCCTCAATAGGATGCCCCCTGATTTCGTCCCAATAGTTATCAAACGGCTTACCTCTGATGGGGAAGGTGCAGTATGTTACCGGCGGCCCTTTGTCCAGCTCCGGAGTTACCAGGTGCATCATCGCCCCGGTTTCCTGAGCCCCCGTATCAATTAGCTGCCAGATTACCTCCTGCCAGGTTCCGGCCGGTCCATCGGGAGCGGCTGGGTGAAGGTTAATCATATCGTATATTCGGCACATCTCTTTGCCAATAATCAGCATATAGCCTGCCAGCACACATAAGTCAGGGTGAAAGTCCCGCAGCCGGTCCATCACCTCCCTGTCGTAGTCGAGCCTCCGCTGGGGTGGGGTTTCTGACATGACGGTAGCAGATGCTGCTTTCATAGCCTTAAACTTCTGATAGGAAAAGTGGATAAGGGGGATGTGATAGCCCTCCACCAGCTTGAAGAACAGGTCGCTCTCTTCCGATTCGCCGCGCCCACGGTTGCTGAAAACAAAGATAATCTCCGCCTCAATTTCACCCCGCCGGATACATTTTTGCACCGCTTCCAGAAGGTCTCTGGCGGCTTTGTCTCTGCCTGTGGAAAACCAGCCGAGCTTATAGGTGTTAATCGAACTCACCCCCGTAAGTTTTTTGTAAGGTGACCCTCCCTCTTATATAACTCTCCTTTAGAGGCGGAGCCCTTTTTTGACTTCCCCTTGCTCGAGCCGCGTCAGTGGTCTTTAAACTTGCTTTTCAGCCTGGTCCAGCCGCTGGCAAAATGCATTAGAGGGTTTGTCCGGTGTCCGCAAATCGTGCCCTTTGCCAGAGCCTGGAGAAAATCACCCTTACTATTATAATCAGGCATTTCTACGCAGGCATTACCAATTTCAAGAAGCGTATGAGCATCGCTGCCGGCACTTTGAGCGATGCCATACTTCTCGGCAAACATCCGGGCTTTGGTTGAGGGCTGGTGAATGAGGCTCCTGGCGTTAAATACCTCTATAACGTCGATTTGGCCGGCCATCTCTTCTATCATGTTGCTATTTAGACCGGAGTGCCTTATCTTGTCAAAGGGGTGTGGGATACATACCAGCGCATCCTGTGCCCTGATTTGAGATATTACCTCTGGAGCAGAGAGCCCGCTGGATATGGTCTCTTTGAGAAACATGCCCATAATTTCGCCATGTGGCGTTAAAATTTCCTCGGCTATAATTACCGGGAAAGGAGCCAGGCTCTGCATCTTCAGTGCTCCCTCAATGGTGCCATGGTCAGCTATGGCCACGCAGTTTATCCCGGTCTCCAAACAGCGGCTGATAATCTTTTCTAAAGGTGTATTGCAGTCCATTGAATACTCGGTGTGGATATGAAGGTCAGCTCTCAGCAATTTAACTGGCCCTTTCCAGGTAAACACCGGTGCGGGTGTCAACCTTAATTACGTCTCCCTCGTTGACAAATAGTGGCACCTGAACGGTGATACCGGTCTCCAGTTTGGCTGATTTAGTACCGCCGGTAGCGGTATCCCCTTTAAAGCCGGGCTCCGTTTCAGTGACCTGCAGTTCAACGGTAATGGGTATTTCCACCTCCACCAGCTCACCTTTGTAGCTTGATACCTGTACTGACATCCCCTCTTTAATATAGTTGAGGGTGTCCCCCAGCTGACTGGCACTAAGAGGAATCTGCTCAAAATTCTCCTCATCCATGAAGTAATAGAGGTCACCTTCATTATACAGATACTGCATAGTGCGAAAATCAAAGCGTGCCCGGATGAATTTTTCCGTGGTTTGAAAGGTCTGCTCAGTGGTGTGGCCATCGCGGATATTGCGGAGCTTGAGGCGGGTTAAAGCAGTGCGCTTCATTTTGACATGCTGGTAGTTAATAACCTGGTACAATTTTCCTTCCAGCTCAATAGTAAATCCCTTTCTCAGGTCGCCGCTGCTTATCATGTCATCACCTTCCTTGCTTTGGAAATTACCCTGCTTTTTCCGCTCTCCATGACGACTATGTCCTCAATTCTCACCCCGCCCCATCCGCTGATGTAAATACCGGGCTCGATGGTAAATACCATGCCCGAAGTAAGCGCCTCGGCTGACTTCGGCCCGAGGCGGGGCGTCTCATGCGGGACCAGTCCCACGCCATGACCCAGGCCATGACCAAAGGCTTGGCCGTAGCCTGCCTGTTCGATAACTTCTCTTGCCAGGCTGTCCACCTGCTCACCACTCATACCTTCTTTGATTATAGCCAGTGCCGTTAACTGGGCGCCAAGAACGGTGTCATAAATCTTATCGAAGGTTTCATCCGGTGTTCCCAGACAGAGGGTTCGGGTGAGGTCGCTGCAATAGCCCTTATATCTGGCTCCCATGTCAATTATCGCCGGCTCTCCGCTGCGGATGGGGCGCGATGAAGGCTTGGCATGGGGTAAGGCTGCATTTGGCCCGGAGGCGACAATAACCTCAAAGGGTAAAGCGCCGCTGCCTTTCTGGCGCAGGAATTTCTCTATCTCCCAGGCCACTTCCTCCTCGCTGATACCAGTATGAATGAAATCCTCAATATATTCAAAGGCGCTATCGGCTATTTCTACGGCTCTGGTAATAAAATCTATTTCTTCGGGCTCTTTTATTGCCCGGAGGGATTCTACCAGCCCGTCCACGGGGACCAGCTTGAGCTGCGCTGGCTTAAGCGCATCGGTTAGCTTTCGGTACATGGCAAAGGTAATGTGTCCGGCTTCAAACCCCAGACTTTTTAACCCGGCAGTGAACCGCGGAAACCAGTCGGCGATGTCGTTGGTTATCTCGAAAATCTCATAGTCTGGTGCCTGACTTTTGGCTTGCTCCAGGTAACGAAAATCGGTCGCCAGGACAGTCTCTTTTGGTGTAATCAGCAAATAGCCTGATGAACCGTCGAAGCCGGAGAGGTAGCGCCTGTTTTCCGGCTGGGAGATAAAGAGGGCCTCAATCTCCTTCTCGGCAAGCCCCTGACGCAACTTTTGCAGTCTACTCTTCAAGCTCCGAACTCCCTGACCAAAGACTTTGTTTGAAGTTAGCTCGCTTCCCATCTACTCCTCAGCGAACTCACCGCCTTTATCTTCCCGGGCCATCGGGTGGGCGGACATGTATACCTTTTTTACCTGGCTTTTAGTGACATGAGTATAAATTTCAGTGGAGGATAGGTTGGCGTGCCCCAGCAGTTCCTGGACAACTCTTAAATCAGCGCCCCCGTCAAGGAGGTGGGTGGCGAAGGTATGACGCAGCAGGTGGGGATAGACTCGCTTGGGTATGCCGACCTCGGAAGCATATTTTTCTAATCTTTTCTGCATTCTTCTCTCCATGAGGCGTCTCCCGCCGCGCGTAATGAACAGGGCATTGGTCTTTTTCTCGCCAAGAAGCTCAGGTCTGCCCTGGTGGAGATAAACACCGAGTGCCTGGGCGGCGGGTTTGCCCACGAGCACTATCCGCTCCTTCGAGCCTTTTCCCAGGACTACAATTTCATCACTGCCAAGGCCGACCTGTTCTACCTGCTTCATGTCCAGGTTTACCAGCTCACTAACCCTGAGACCGCAGGCGTAGAGCAGCTCAATCATGGCGCGGTCACGAAGCCCTTCCGGCTTGGACAAGACTGGGGCATGCAGCAGTTGCAGTACCTGTTCCAGGGTGAGGAAAGAGGGCAACCGCCTGTCCAGCTTGGGCGAAGAAAGAGTTGCCGCCGGGTTGGCGTCCACCATTCCTTCCCGGACCAGGTAGTGATAAAAAGAGCGGACAGCCGACATCCTGCGGGCAATGCTCGCCTTGACAATGCCCTGCTGCATGAGATACGCCATGTAGTCACGCAGGACAGGCCGGTCTACATCACGTAGTGAGTCGATGCCCCTTTCCAGAAGGAACGTGAATAAGCCCTTTATCTTTTTTGAGCCCATTAAATCAGTGGTATAGTTGCGCAGCGTATAACGTGAAGCACTCCGCTCCGCCCTGAGATAATCTATGTATCTATTAAAGAGTTCTTGCACAGATTAACTTTACTAGGTTTGCTATATCCTTAGCAAGTCTTCAGCCCTGCATAGCGTAGTGCCTCGTGAATTAGTGCTCTCAAACGCTCATCAGGCAGAACTGATGGCTCTATATAAGTAGGGCGGGTTGAGAATGGTTTCCTGAGCGCCTTGACTAGTTTCCTGAATTCAATACGAGTTAGAGGGTGTTCTATTCTTGCTATTGCCTCTATCACCAATTTGAGTATTCGTGGGTCTCGTAGTATCCCTGGAGACTCAAAGAGCGACATCCAGTCACTCCATCGTTGAATTTTGCTTAGACCTTCCCATGAATATTTCCCTGCATCGTAGCAACAATGGTAATGATCCCGGCCGTGTCCTTCCCTCTCAGGTCGCGTGTCTCGCTTACCACGCCGCTTAGGAGATGGTCTCAACTCCTGAGGACAATGCTCTCTTATCGCTTGCCATATGTATCCCTGTAGCAAATCGTCAGGTGCTACAAGACCTGGATCATCTACAAACTGAAGCCTGCGACCAAGGTTGTACCACTTAAAAAACTCCGACCCTGAGAGACTTCCTTCTTTTTTCATGTCTTCATAGATTTTTGGTAAGAGCTTGCTGAGATATGTATCTAAGCGCTCGGCTTGCTCTCGCTCTGATTTACTTAGCACCCCTTTTGGCAGAAAGACCCTAACCTCTTGGGGTCCGGCTCCGAGGTCTATTGTTTCACGTACAATGACAGCCATTTCCTATCCTAGCTCTGTAAATAATTTGTGTCTAACCTCATGCAATTTGCCAATAATCTCAAGATAGCACTCTTTGGGTGGTCCTTCAACCTTGGCTCGGTCAAGCGGGCGGTAATCAGGCTCAGCATTCTCTTCTACTGGCCGGTCTAACACAAGTTGGAACGCCCCCTCAAGGAATATCTCAAAAAGGTACAAGCGGAGGGTGTATTCGGTTAATTCGTGATACCTATATGCTGGGTGGTCACTATTGTAGTACAGTGTAGCACGGTCATCACTGGTTGTTACCATCCTCCATTGGGCCCTCCCAAATGGAGTTGGAAACCCGGGCATCATTTGCACATCGAATGGTGCCCGAAATGGTGGATCCTTCTCAACGTAGATGTAGCGGTTCAGCTCGTCTAGCCTCTCACCGTTAGCCTCGTTGATAAGGACAGCTCGTAGTGTATAGATATCAGGGGAAGGAAACATTTGCCTCAGAAACTGGATTTCTAGCGGACCGAATGTTAGCGGCTGACCAGAGTTCAGAACTACACCCCTCTGGTTAAGTAGGCGGACAACCTGGCGGGTACCTTGAAAAACATGCACTCCTATCCTGCAGGTATAGGCGACCTGCTTATTATTGAAGGCTTCGATGGAGAAGCCTTCTATTCGTTCGTCCCAGCGCACCAATGGAGCCCTCCGCGGGTCGGGGAAAGTTATATCGTGAAAAGTCAGCCCTATCTCTTTCGTTGGGGGTGGAGGAGGAGGCGGGGGCGGCGGACGCCGACTACCTCCACGCCCAGCCATTAGTCCAAAATCAGGAGTTAGAGTAGAAAGCTGCCGTAGTGCCCATTGCTCTGCCTCAGTTCTTATTCGCTCTCTACGCTGCCGCCAATCAACACCGATGCCTAGTTTTTCGTGTCCGAATTGCTGCAGTTGGTCTTCAACATAGTTCTTAATGGCACGGGGTATCACACGGCGCCACTGCAAATCATAATGGTTCGGTGCTTGGTTGTGCGTCTTACGTAGTTCCCGATCTAGTTCGTAGTCGAACTCGATGTACCCGAATACCGAATCTCTGATTGTGGCTTCTGCCAATGACATAGGGATTGAACATACCTTCATACCGTTGTGAATAATCGCCACACCACGTAAGTCCTCGCGCACTCGTCCATCTATACGCCGCCCTACTTGAATGCGCTTGACGCGGTAGCTAACACCCCCGCATGTGATTACATCGTTTTCACGCGACCAAACCTTCACATTATCAGTGTCATCGTCAGGGATTGGAAATGGGAATGGGAGCGTTGCCTGCGCTTTTTGCCCGTGAGCTATCAGGTAGATTTGTGCCTTTTGTTTTCCAATAAGGCGAAACCACGTTTCCTCGATCGCTCCCATAAAGGCACCTGTGCGGATTTCCTCTACTACTGTGTCTATAGGATCTACAATAATTATACGAGTCCCCACCTCTCGTATGGGCTTGGATTGCGTAAGATTTCGTAGTATTCTCTCTGCTTCTGCACCCTCCCAGTGCTTCATTGGGCAATCTATATGGGTGGCTTTAGTGATACCAAGCCTATAGACCTTATCATTATGTAGAGTCTCATACAACATAGTATATTGTTTGGACGCGGCAAGGAACACGAACTTGCCTTGTCCACGTGCCCCGATTGCATCAGGGTCTTGCTTGGTGAAAGCAAAGGATTCAAATCGAGCCCAGCGCTCCTCCTCAGGTAGTCCGTTAAGATACTCCTCCGGTCGTGTTATGACTCTGCCAGTGAGCCCAGTGGTATTGGAGTCCGTCATAGTAAGAAAACGCCCCTGCTCGTTTTCACAGAGTTCAAAGGTGAAAATGAGAGGCTTATCTCCTACTACAACATCCCCCCCATTCTGAATTGCATCTTTCTGCACACCATGGGCTCTGCTCGGGTAGGGGTCAGCAATCGTCTCACAAATCTGGATATAGTCTGCAGGTCTCCCACGCGCATCACTCCAGTCCAACCTACCTATTTCCATGCCAACCTCCTCGATCTTTAACCCTTTTTCTGCTCAGAGTTTAAACTCTTTTTCTTTCTGAGAGTTGAATTTCGCCCTGACTTCTTTCATCTGTTTATTTATAGCTGAGAAGATTTTGTTTATATCTTCCTCTGAGTAGCTATACATTTGTCTATTAGACAAGTTACCCAGTATCCGTAGTTTTTCTAGGACAGCGTTAGTTCTAACTGTGGCGATTCTTTTAAACCTTCCTTCTGCGTTTTCATTGTTATTTTCTATATTCATGTAATAGCTCCTTGTAGTTATATTCAATTGGAGATTATAGCACAGTATTTTAAAAATGTCAATAGATATAACCATTATATTTTAAAATAAAGATGGTATTTTAATGTATAGGTAGTTCTATGCACGAAAAAGTGGCAGGATATGAACCAAAATACTGATTATAATCTTGGGGATAATGCTTTATAGCATCGGAGGGGTTTTTATGCTTGTTTGGTAACTGAAGTTGAATTTGTTGCTTCTAATTTTCCTCTATACTCGCACTTAGTGCATTTTGCCTGCTTTCCTCTATACTCGGTGAGGAGGCTGCCGCATTTGGGGCAGGGCTGGGGGAGGGGTTTGGCATTGGTGATGAATTCGCAGCCCGGGTAATTGCTGCAGCCGTAGAAGGTGCGTTTCTTTTTGCTTACCCTCTGAACCAGCTCACCACCGCATTCCGGGCGGGGGCATTTAACTCCAATTTTAACCTGAAAGGACCTGGTGTATTTGTGCTCGGGGTAATTGCTGCAGGCTAAGAACTTGCCGTAACGCCCCACTTTGATTACCAGCGGATGGCCTTCAGGGCAAACTTCATCGGTTACCTCATCAGGTAGCTTCACCTTCTCCATACGCTCGGAGGCATTGTCAAGGTCTTTCTCAAAGGGGGTATAAAAATCCTGGACCACCCCCACCCAGTCACGGTTCTTCTGCGCTATTTCATCCAGTTCGCCTTCCATAAGAGCGGTGAACTCAATATTGATGATGTCGGGGAAATACTGGCAGAGCAGGTCATTGACCACAAAACCAATCTCAGTAGGCTGGAAGCTGCCGCCACTTCTGGTCACGTACTCACGGTCCTGGATGGTGGACAGGATTGGGGCATAGGTGCTGGGACGTCCGATGCCCCACTTCTCCAGCATTTTGATAAGAGTGGCCTCGGTAAAACGGGGTGGGGGCTGGGTAAAGTGCTGCTCCGGAAAAAGCCCGAGAAGCTTCAGTTTATCGCCTTTTACCAGCCGTGGCAGTGAGAAACCTTTCTTACCTGCCTTGTCATCTTCGTCCTTCCCCTCACTGTAAAGGACGGTAAAACCGGGGAAGCTGACGACCGAGGTGGAAGCTCTTAATAGATAGTCGGCCCTTGAGCCCGGGCATCCGGCTTTGATATCAACGGTAGTGTTATCAAACAGGGCGGCCGCCATCTGGCTGGCTACCATTCTCTGCCAGATGAGCTGGTAGAGCTTGAACTGGGTGGCGGTGAGGTGCGGTTTGAGCAGTTGGGGCTCACGCCGAACTTTGGTCGGCCGAATAGCTTCATGTGCCTCCTGTGCTCCCTTGACCTTTCGGGCAAAGAAACGGGTGTGGGGGGGGACAAACTCAGTGCCGTACTTGCTGCCGATAAAATCCCGGACTTCAGCTATGGCGGAGCGGGCAACCTGGGTGGAGTCGGTACGCATATAAGTGATTAGCCCCACGTTTCCCTCGTTGCCTATGGGCAACCCCTCGTAAAGCTGCTGGGCGATAGCCATGGTCTGACGGGCAGTAAAGTGGAGCTTACGCCAGGCTTCCTGCTGCATTGTGCTGGTTATAAACGGCGGCGCTGGCTGGCGGGTTACCTTTTTCGTCCCTACTTTAAAAACGCTGTAGCCGGCTTGTTTGAGCTCATCCTTAATCTCGTCGGCTTCTTTTTGGTTATGAATCTCGAGCTTGATGCCGTCAGTAAGTCCGACCAGTGTCGCCCGGAAGGCTGCCTGTTTTGTTTCTTTAGCCAGTTCGGCCTCGATAGTCCAGTATTCTACGGGGACAAATTTCTCAATTTCTCGCTCACGCTCAACGATAATCCTTACTGCCACCGACTGAACCCTGCCTGCGGAGAGACCTTTCCTTACCTTGCTCCAGAGCAGGGGACTGATTTTATAGCCTACCAGCCTGTCCAGGATACGCCGTGCCTGCTGGGCGTTGACCAGGTGCATATCTATGGAGCGGGTGTGTTTAAAGGCATGTTTAATGGCTTCCTCGGTTATTTCGTGGAAGATAACACGGCGGGGGGGTTTCCCCTCTGACTTTATCACTTCAGATAGGTGCCAGGAAATAGCTTCTCCCTCCCGGTCAGGGTCTGTCGCTAAATACACCGTTGCCGCCGTCTTGGCGGCGTTCTTGAGCTCAAGGACTACTTTGCTTTTTGTCCTGGGCACTACATATTTGGGCAAAAAGCCATTTTCTATATCTACTCCGAGCCGGCTCCGTGGCAGGTCTCTCACGTGTCCAATTGACGCCTTGAGGGTATACCCTTTACCTAAAATCCGGCTCAATGTCCTGGCTTTGGCCGGTGACTCAACAATAACTAACTTTTTCTTCAAAGTTGACATAACATATAAAACGACTATCAAAGCTAACTAGGCACGAGTCGTTTCCCTAATTTTTTAATATCGTATCTAATCTACCTTCACCCGATATTCCTGCCTTGCTTCCCGAGACAGCACATAATGCATCGCCCCCATCTGCTTTATCAGGCCCTTGAGTTCCATCATCGCCAGAGTGCTGCTGACCGTTGATATCGGTAGACCACTGCTGCGGCAGACCTCGTCAATGTGGGTTGGTTCGGCACTTAGCTGCTTTAGTAGCTGGGACTCGGTATCGGAAGCTGGTATAACCTCGCTGATTTCCATCTGGTGCGCTACTGCCGTCAGGTTTAGTTCCTCCAGAATATCGGTGTAGTCACGCACTAGCTTGGCTCCTTCCTGGATAAGACGATTAGTTCCTCTACTTACTGGCGACAGGATGCTGCCCGGGACGGCAAATACCTCTCTGTTCTGCTCCAGGGCCAGATTGGTGGTAATCAGGGCACCGCTGGTTTCCCCGGCTTCGACGATTAGCACGCCCAGGCTCATGCCGCTCATAATTCGGTTACGGCGGGGGAAGTTATCCGCCCTGGGCCTGGTACCCAAAGGGTACTCACTTATCAGGGCGCCATGCTCGATTATGCTGCGAGCTAGCTGAGCGTTCTCACTGGGATAGACGGAGTCAAGCCCGCAGGCAAATACGGCGATACTCCTGCCGCCGGCATCCAGCGCACTGCGGTGAGCGATTGAATCAATTCCCTTAGCCAGACCACTGACGATAGTAATCCTGTTCCGTGCCAGGTCACTTACAATTTCATCGGCCACCTGTCTCCCGTAGACGGAAGCCCGGCGCGTGCCCACTACCGCCAGGCACCATTCATCCTCATGGAGCAGGGAACCCCGGACATAAAGAATCGGGGGATAATCATATATTTCCTTGAGCCGGGATGGATAACCCGGGTCGTGCCAGGTAAACGCCTTTACCCCGTAGCGGTCCAGCTTTTCCATCTCGGCTTCCAGAGAGATGTTGGGTCGCCCGGAGGTGATGGCACGGACTGCGCTGCTATCCAGACCGGCTTGCTTTAAACCCGCTGGAGCCGCCTTCCATGCCTCTTCCAGGCTGCCAAAGTGGTTCTCGAGTTGGGTAAATTTAACCCGACCGATGCCTGGTATAAGGCTAAAGCCCACCCAGTATTTAATGTCCTTATCGCTCATGTTCTCAGCAATGCCATTCTAACACAGCCATAAAATACTGACAATTAGGAGATTGTCTACCTCCCCCCCCTCGGTCCCCCTCATGCAAGGAATACATCTCCATATCTTGGAGAGGGGGAAGCGATTAAAAAGAGGGGCTTCGCTCGTTCAAACTTCCCCTTTTGCATTTGGTGTGAGAAGAGTTTGTTTAATCAGGGTCTATAAGAGGGGGCTAACGCCCCCTCTTAAAATAAACATTTCCCCTTCCCCTTACTAAGGGGAAGGGGATGGGGTTTCTATTATCAGAAAATAAAATGGCGGAGAGGGTGGGATTCGAACCCACGGTAGCCAAAAGGCTACACGCGCTCTCCAGGCGCGCCTGATAGGCCACTCCAGCACCTCTCCAGCCCTACGTATTTTAATGTAAATAGCTTTAAAAGGAAAGGATGCCAATACTCTGAAAACAAAGGGAGTATAATTAATATGTCGCACCTAATTAGGTGCGACCTCCTGATAACGCATATAAAGGATGATAATCTAGAGGAGCGGGAAGTGAAACGAAATCTATATCTTTTAGCATTAACCTTGATAGTCCTCATTGTAATCGTAGTTGGTTGCCAACTTAGCCCCGCCGGACCAGAGTTGGAGATCCGCCTGGCACCTATCCATGAGGTCTAGGTGAATATCGCAGAATCATAACCGCCGCAGGTTTTTGTCTATAATGAGGTGGGCTGGCTGATAGTTGTACGACTTTTCATGAACTAGCCACCGAGCGCAGTGGCAACACACTGAATATCGAGGTAACTACACAACGCCCAAAGGAGGCAATTTGTGCTCAGGTTTATGGCTTCTTAGAGAAAAATGTGAATCTGGGCAGCGACTTTACTACAGGCGAGACATATATAATTAATGTGAACGATAAGGCGACCAGGTTTGTGATGCAGTAGGCTGAATGCATGCGCCGTCATTATCCGTCGGTATGCGGCTAGGGTGTAGGATGGCTTCATTGCTCTCTTACCCTCTAATAGTTAAGGGAGCGGAGAGGGTGGGATTCGAACCCACGCTCCGCTAAAAGCGGAGACCGCTTTTCGAGAGCGGCACCATGAACCACTCGGACACCTCTCCTAGCTTTAAATTCTAACATATTTTGCTGGTATAAGGCTAAATATTCTACCTATATTCTACCCTAACCTTCTGGAAGGCCTCATCAAACCGCACGGCGGCGGCTTTCTGCAACCCTGGCACTACATGGGAGTAGGTGTCAAGGGTGATGGCTATGCTGGCATGGCCTAACCTTTCCTGCACCACTTTGGGGTGCACGCCTTGCTTGAGCATAGGGCTAGCGTGGGTATGCCTGCCATCATGCAATCGGGTTCAGTTCAATCGTGGTTGATTTCATCATTTCAGCACTTCCTTCTGTTTTATAATCATATTGTGACAACTTCTGATTGGATAACTCTTGGTGTAGGTATTTTTGCAAGTGCTGTAGCCATTGCAGCACTTGTTTGGAATATTATTAGAGAAAGGCATAATATCACCGTTAGAGTTAGATACGCTTACGGGTCAGGGTCTCTTGGTGGTGGGGAAATGGTAGCGATTGAAATTATTAATAACGGACACCGTCCGATACATATACAAGAAATCGGATTTTGGCTTTCCGATGGGAGTAAATTGATTAACCCTGGAGGTCAACACGATTTGGTATGGTTGAAAGATGGAGATGGCACTTCCTGGTATATACCAAAACAAGAGGTGGTTGAAATGGTGAAAGGAGCTAAAGAACACGGGTTGAGAGTCGTTGCTGCTTACGTTAGAGATTCTACGTCTAGGTATTGCAAGGGTAAAATTAGTAAGAACTCTGGTTGGTTTAATAAATAACGGTAATTGATTTTTCTCACGGAGAAAAGGAGAATTACAATGCCCAAAGGCTTTCAAAGAGGATGCCCACTCCCAGAGAACTTGAAAATGCTGGTTTTACGAGATAGCGGGAATAGAAACATTGTGAATGATGCCAATATTGAGACGATGCCCCATCGTGCGTCGGGCAATGTAGCGGTGGGGAGTGATTTGAAGAATTCTCGCATACCCTTGTTTTTTTGCATTTTATCCTCCTAGCATGTTTTGCTAAGAGAATACACCTTGCCCAAATTGCCGTCAACCACGATTGAACTGAACCCAGGCATAGGCCGGCTTGGTGGTACGAGCATCACCTGCAAGGAATATTGAAGGTCGCTTCTCCAATCTCCTTCTTTGCAGGTGATATTCTGTGCTTATTCGACCATGAGGGCAACTTGTCCCGATTGGTTCGTGAATGTGCAAGGTCCAGGTTATCTGAAGTCGTATTATACGGCAGTTTCTCCCTTTGCTTTCAAGACATTAAACACCTTTTCGGTGCTCAATGGCAGGCTGGTAATCCTTGTTCCTACTGCATCATATACTGCGTTGGCAATAGCTGGAGCAACGGGATTTAACACTGCTTCACCAACACTCTTAGCACCGTAGGGTCCTCCTGGCTCATCTGATTCAATAAGAATGGAGTGTATCTTGGGCATGGCGGAAAGGGTCGGAATTTTATAATCGGTGAAGTTTGGATTTAATATGGCACCGTTTGCCCAGGCATAGTCTTCCATCAGCGTCCAGCCCAGCCCCTGTACTACTCCCCCCTCAATTTGCCCCTCGCACAGCTTGGGATTAAGTGCCCAACCTACATCCTCGCCAACCCATACATCCAGGACATTCACCTTCCCCGTCTCTGGGTCAACTTCGACTTCAGCTATCTGGGTGCTAAAGGAGTAGCCAACGGAGCAATTGCCGTACTTGGTTTCCTTATCAGGCACAACTACGTAATCGGGGACGGTATAAGTTCCTTTGCCAATAATGGGAACGCCACCCATCTCAAAAACAGCCCGAAAGGTTACCTCACTGACCTTGGCCCTCTCCTCCGGCGAGCCTTTTAGATAGAACTTGCCGCCCCTTATCTCTATATCCTCTATGTTGACCCTGAATTGTTCGGCCGCATGTATTAGCAATTGCCTCTTAGCATCTTTAGCCGCCACTCGAATTGCGTTCCCCCCTAACAAACTGGTTCGGCTAGCCCAGGCTCCCAAACAGTAAGGAGAATAATTGGAATCCACCGGCAGAACCTCCACGTCTTCCATGTCTACTCCAATCTCCTCAGAGGCGATTTGAGCAAAGACGGTATGTGCTCCTTGACCTATTTCGCTTTCCCCAGAAACAACCTGTACCTTTCCGTCTTGGTCAACACGCACGATAGCTCCTGAGCCGTCGTAAACCGGGTGCACGGCTCTATTGCCGCTAACATGGACCTGACAGGCAACGCCGATACCGTGGTTTTCCTGAACCCTCTGTCTCTTTTGCTTCCAGCCTGATTCCTCGGCGGCTCTCTGCAGAGATTCGGACAGGCCACAGCTATTGATTATCCACCCGTGAGCCGTTACATCTCCCTTCTGAGTGGCATTCTTAAGTCTTAATTCCACAGGGTCGATGCCTAACCTTTCGGCTGCCATGTCGATCATAGATTCCTGAGCAAAGGTGGTCTCCGTGTTACCGTAACCCCTGAAGGGTCCTCGCGGAGCCTTATTTGTGTAGACAAGATTGGCGAGGCACTTGATATTGGCAATCCGGTAAAGATTATCAGGGCGTACCGCCGCTGCTGCTAATACGCTGGGGGCGGTACCGGCCGAAGACCCCGTATCAGCGATTATGACCGAAGACTTGGCGACAATGGTGCCATCTTTCTTGAACCCCATTTTAAGTTCGTTTTGTGTTGTAATCCTGGCGCGACCGGTCACAAAATCCTCTTCCCGGCTCAATTCAATTTTTACCGGTCTGCCGGTTTTCATTGAAAGCAAAGCGCTTATCGGGAAAATGTGATTTATTGATATCTTTCCGCCGAAGCCCCCCCCAACATTGGGTTGAATAATCCTGACTTTATGCTCCGGTATGCCCAGCGCCTGTGACATATACATCCGTGCTCTAAAAGGAGCCTGGGTAGAGGCCCAAACGGTAAGCTTAACACCACTCCAGTGTGAAATGCAGGCTTGTCGTTCCAAATAGGCGTGGTAGGCTGCGTGAGTGATGTAGCGCTCTTCCAGAACCAGGTCTGCCTTCCTGAAGGCGGCTTCCCCCTCCCCTCGGACAATATCAATGGTATGGGCCACGTTGTTTTTGATGTGTGGAAGCTCGGGGTGTACCTGCGGAGCTTCCGGTTCCATTGCTGTCTCGAAATCTAGGACAGGTTCCAGTTCCTCATAGGTTACCTCAATTGAGTCCAGCGCCTTTTCAGCCGTTTCGATATCATCAGCAGCTACCGCCGCCACCTCGTCACCGACATAATGGGCGTATTCACTGGTCAAAGGACATTCATCGGCAACGTAATGCCCCCATGGTTTTTGGACGACATCCTGGGCGGTAATGACAGCCCTTACGCCGGGCAACTTCCGTGCCTTGGTGGTATCTATGGACAGGATCCTGGCGAAGGGGTACGGGCTCCTCTTTATCTTGCCGTGGAGCATTCCGGGCGGTTTCATATCGCCGGTATATTGGGCTTCACCTGTGGCTTTTAACGAGGCTTCAACGTTTACTATTGGTTTACCTATGACTGAATAGGCTTTCTCTTCAGCCTTCTCAACAGCTACAACACCGCCTACTTGTTCACTTATGATTGAGCGTGCTCTCATTCATTAATTCCGATAGGGTTACTGGGCTACATGATAGTTGACCTGTTACGTTTTGTCAACCCACCTGCCCGATTCTATTATGACTGAGGTGGTCCCCAAAATTTGGACAGGTTGTTAAGGACGGGTTGTGCTCCCAAAATAACAAAAGCAGGAGGAGCAGATATGAAACAGAACCGAAGGAAACACAGCCCATCATTCAAGGCCAGGGTAGCCCTGGAAGCATTAAAGGGTGAGGAAACGATAACCGAACTGGCCAATAGATTTGAGGTTCACCCCAGTCAGATTCGCAGGTAGAGCGAGATTTCTTGGAGAGTAGCTTGGGTCGTTGAGTATAGAGCGGCGGCGTGCTGTGGTCGACCGCCGGCATCCGTCGCTCTCAATAGTACGCCAGTGCCGGTTACTGGATATCAGCCCCTCCGGTCTGCACTACCAGCCAGTTGTCCTTCCACGGAAGGATGAGGAGCATCTCACTCTTATGAAGCTATCTCCTAGGAGTAGAAGAATCCAATAAAACTAAATAAAATGCCCCCGCTGAGAAGCATTCAAATCGGGGGCATTTTAGCTTTCAGAATTGGTAGCGGGGGTTGGATTCAAACCAACGAATACTAGTGCAACCGTGTCAAGACTTTCAATAGTGCCAGATAAAAAGCTGTAAATTGCTGGGTCTACCCGTAACATTGACAAGAATTACGAATTATGGCATAACCTATGATATAATTTAATATAGGAGGTATGAATCTTGGCTAACCTCAGTACTACCTACATGGGCGTTCCTATAAAGAATCCTCTTATCGTTGCCAGTGGTCCCACCACTCATACACCGGAAATTTGTGCGAAGGCGGCCAAGTTTGGTTGGGCGGGGGTGGTATTAAAGACCTACTTTGGCGAGGATGTAGTGGCCGCGGCGATGGCCGACCCGTTGGTTCCTTTTAAAGCCCCGAGACCTGTATATACTTTGACAGATTACGAGGGAATGGACAAATGGCAGCCTCCAGTACCGGAGAAAGAGGAACCTCGCTCTATTACCGGTAAACTGGGTAAAATGCCAAAAGACTACGGACTGGTAAGTCTGCTCCAGCTAACCCGGCGCCCGGTGAAATACTACGCTGCGCCGCAAAGCTGGTTTAATGGTGAGCGATATCTTGGCTACATCAACCGGACAAAGGAGTTGGTCAAAGATACCGGGGCAGACTGTAAGGTTATCGCCAGTATTGTCTCATTTACTGAGGAGGGGTGGGCAAAGCAGTGCGATATGATAAACGAGTCAGATGCTGACATGGTTGAGTTATGTTTTAGTGCTCCCGCTGCCGTCTACACTGACTCAAAAACCGGAGAAACCGCCCAGGTAAGTTCTTATCCCCAAAAAATAGAGGAATGGGCCGGGTTCTGTGTAGAGCATATCAGAATTCCAGTTGCTGCCAAGTTCCCCGGTAATTGCCCAGACCCTTTGAGTGCGACCCAAGCCGCTGTCCGTGCCGGCGTCAAGGGAATACAATTTGGCGGTGTCGCTCCTTTTTCGCCTCGCATACCACCTATTGTAATTAACCCGGATACCCTGGAACTGGGTTTTATGCCCGGTAACCCGTTCGGGTGGACCAGAAACGCACATTGGGCAGTGCCCTTCGTTTGTGGTGATATTGCCCACCTCAGAATGAACGGAGTGGCGCTGGATATAAGTGGCTGCGGGGGAATACGCCATTACCGTGACATCCTTCGTCTTATTATGGCGGGGTCAAACTCAGTGCAGGTCTGTACCGCCACTATGGTTGAAGGGGTGGATGTAGGCAGTGAGTACTTGAATGATATCGAAGCATGGATGGAAAGCAAAGGATACCAAAGTATCAATGAAATCCAGGGTATTATAGCCGATAGAAATAAACTAAAGGTCGACCCGTCTAAATTTGAAGCTGATATTGCCCAGATAGCCGGCGGTCCCACCCCCAAAGTTCGGCTGGAGGTTGACAAAGATAAATGCGTCAATTGCGGCTGGTGTGAACCTTGTTGTTTTTACCTGGCCATAAAGATGGAGAAAGAACTCCCCGTAATTGATGATAAGCTATGTGAGGTATGTGGGATGTGCGTTGCTGTCTGTCCTACAGACGTATTCAGCATAGTAGCCAGGGAGTAAATTATCGGAATTTCATAAGCAGAAAGTGGTATTCCAGGTAGTCTCTCTCAGGTATGTTGTACTTACCATATTGTTATCTCTGTCGACTCTAATATTGATTTGACTAAAACCTTTTCATGATGTATATTCTTGCCACAGCTTGCCTGTCTTCAGCGGATAGTTGCTGAAAGAAATGAATGCAAAGGGGGAGATGCCATGGTCCCAAAGGTTCGTATAATGCACTATATTAACCAGTTTTTCGCCGGTGTAGGTGGTGAGGAGAAAGCAAAAGTACCCGTAGGTTTTAGCGAAGGACTGGTAGGCCCAGGTAAACGTCTCCAAGAATTATTGGGAGACTATGCTGAGATTATCGTTACCGCATACTGTGGTGATGACTATTTCGCTGAGCATCATGATGAAGCGCTGAAAAGCATTCTACAGATTGCCGCGGACAACAATGTAAAGATAATAATTGCCGGCCCTGCCTTTGCCTCCGGCAGATACGGTTTTGCCTGTGCTGAAGTTTGTCATGCTGTAAGCAATTCTTTGGGTATGTATTGCGTTGCTGGCATGCATCAGGAGAACCCAGGGGTAGAAACATACCAACAATACAAAGATGGAAGGGTCTTCATATTCCCGACAACAGGCACTGTGTCGGGTATGGAGGAAGCATTGTCAAAAATGGCGCCATTCGCATCCAAGCTGGCTGCCGGGTTGGCCACGGGCTCGGCATCTGAAGAGGGTTACATTCCGCGTGGTTTCCGACCTGTTGAGTTGGCAAGCAAGAGCGGCGTGGACCGGGCTGTTGACATGTTACTGGACAAGGTGGCTGGCCACCCGTTTGTCACTGAGATTCCAGTTGAGAGCCTGGGAGAGGTCCGCGCTGCTCCTCCAGTTACCAACCTTGGCGATGCTTGTCTGGCGCTCGTAACCACTGCTGGTGTGGTCGCGGCTGAAAATCCAGATGGTTTCAAAATGCACCGGAATACTCAGTGGAGAAAGTACTCTATTGAGAATCTGGAATCAATGAAGGAAACCAAGTGGGATGTCAGGCATGGTGGCTATAACACTACTTTCATGCTTGAAAACCCCAACTATGGTGTACCACTCGATGTATGCCGGGAAATGGATAAAGATGGCGTATTCGCCAAGCTATATTCTCATTTCTATACCACGCCTGGCATAAATGGATTAATTTCGGTTATGCAGCGCCTGGGTAAGGAGATGGCTTTGGACATGCAGGCTGAAGGTGTGGATGCTGTCCTACTCGTCTCAACATGAGGTTCCTGTACTCGCAGCGGTGCTGTGATAGCCAAAGAGATTGAAAGGGAGGGAATCCCGGTAGTACTCATTACGGCAATGACGATGCTGGGTAAGCAAATTAAGGCTAATCGCATTGTCACTGGGACTAAGATTCCTCACCCTTGCGGAGACCCTACTATACCAGCGGAATCTGACTGGACTTTACGACGAGAAATCGTGAGGTGCGCTCTCAGCGCCCTTCAAACGGAAGTCAGTAGTCCTACTGTTTTTACGCCCGATGTTAAGTTTGCATCGGGCTAGGAGGTATTATGAAGCTGGAACTAGCCGAATTCCCAGTGCAAGATGTTCGTTTTGGCAAACAGACCAGTTACAATGATGGAGTCCTGGAGATAGATAGAGAGGAGCTGCTTTCACTCATTTTACGGGATGGTAAAATTGTATCCGCTGATCTTGAAGTAGCATTTCCGCTGGAGCGGACGAGGGTTCTTAATGTTCGTGATGTTGTTGAGCCACGAATAAAGGTATCGGGGCCAGGGTGTGTTTTCCCCGGTATTCTAGGTTCTCCAGAAACCGTGGGTGAAGGCAGAACCCACCGACTCTCTGGGGTCACGGTAATGCCGTCGGTGGAGTATCGCCCGACGGTTCTGGGCGGAACAGGTGCGCAGAATACTGCTATTCTGGATATGTGGGGGCCGGGAGCGTTAGTAACACCATTTGCCTCCACCATCAATGTTGTCTTATTACTCAAACTTGTCGGCGGCATATCTGAATGGGAGGCCCATAATGTCATTCAGTCGACTGAGTTAAAGGTAGCTAGTCGTCTTGCTGAGACTACAAAGCACAGGACACCGCGAGATGTGGAGGTTTTGGAGCTTTCAGAGGTTGACCCTCGTCTGCCACGGGTGGTTTATATTCTCGGTTGTGTGACCATATCAAATGAGCCTCACTCCCTTGTAGCCTACTATGGTTTGCCCATTCAGGAGTCGCTACCTCTCTTCATGCACCCCAATGAATTCTTTGATGGTGCGTTGACTACAGATGCACGTCGTGGAAATGGAGGATGGACATCAACCTGGGATTGGATGAATCAGCCGGTAGTTCTTAAGCTGCTCAGGGAGCACGGCGAACGACTTAACTTCCTGGGTGTGATTTTGCAAAGGACTCGTTTTGTGACTGAATTTGGCAAGAAAGTCTCGGCTACGGCTACTTCACAGCTGGCAAGGCTACTGGGGGCGGACGCTGCTATTATCACTAGGATAAACGTTTCTGGGAATAATTTTATGGATACGATGCTAACGCTAAAGGCTTGTGAGGGAAAAGGTATAAAGACGGCTCTGATAACTCCCGAATGGGGTGGCACCGACGGGACTGACCTGCCACTCATTTTTTATGTACCAGAGGCTACGGCCATGGTAAGCACAGGTAGCCATGAACGTGATATTCATATACCAGCACCGGCTAAAGTCATCGGAGTTGAGAAAGGTCAACTGGCGCGACTCTACGTCGGAGACCCGGAGTTCGACCCGTATAGTGAGCTGACACGGGACGGATGGCGTGACATCCTTGGTGGCATTGACTGGTTTGGCGGTACGAAATTTATCTGTAAGCAGTATTAACAATAACGATAACGCAATAGTAATAGCAGGGAGCTGAATGACCGTATCGGACGGATTTATGGCGTTTTCTTTAATAATTATAAAGGCATGGCTTTATAGTTATCTTACCTAAGGCTTAGCCCTTTCTTATTCCAAACATATTCGTCCCGCAAACCAAACACTCAAATGACAATTACGACAATATTATAGTAATCTTTGCTCGAACTTACAAATACTCGGGCAAGACCATTGACATTTGTTTGTTGCAATGTTAACATGTGATACTTCTTCGCCAGCAGGCGAACAATATAGTGTAGGTAGCATCATAATCAAAATGAGCAGACTTTTTACAAAGGGGAGTGAAAATGGCAAAAGACCTGAGGGGTTATCTGCAAGAATTTAGCCAGGAGTGCCCTGAACAGGTTGTTGAACTAGAGGAAGTCATTGACCCGGGCCGCCACGAGGTAGCGGCCTATCTTAAATTATTGGAGGACGAGGGTCAGCTTCCGGTAACAATTTTTCAGCAGCCCAGGAATCTCAAGGGGAAGCCGAGTCAATTCCCATTAGTACATAATATCTTTGCCACCAGGTCTTTTTGTGCTATGGGTATCGGACTTGAAGGCTCAAATTGCCGTACCGGCCTGGTAACCAGCTTTGCCGAAATGCAGGAATGCCCGGTGAATTATGAGGTGATAAAACGTGACCAGGCGCCGGTTATGGAAAATATCTGGCGCGGCGAGAAGGCAGACATAACTCTGATGCCAGCGGCCCGCTACCATGAGAAAGATGCCGGGCCATATTTTGTAATGGCTAACGTGCTAAAGGGGAAATCGGGCGATTTCTACGATGTTACCATGTCCAAGAATATGATTACGGGCCCACGGCGCATGAGTATTTCGGCTACTGGCCACCGCCATCTGGCACGGATAATCGGCGAGTATGAAGCGGTGAACGAACCGACTCCGGTAGCAGTCATCCTGGGACACCATCCCGCATTTTACTTGGGGTCTTGTGCTTTGACTGACTACGGTAATGATGATTACCGGACAATCGGCGGTTTTCTGGGTGAGCCATTGCAACTGGTCCCTTCGGCGAGTTTAGGCGATGACTTTCTTATTCCGGCGGATGCTGAGATTGTAGTGGAAGGTTTGACTATACCCGGAGTGAGAGAGGTGCAGAATCCTTTTGGTGAAATTACAGGCCACTATCAGCCGCCGCAAATGTATCAGGTTATGGAAGTGCAGGCAATATGTTTCCGCAATAATGCGATTATGGAAGGAATCTTACCTTCCCATCCCGAGCATTTCAACCTGGGGGGCATATCTAAGGAAGGCAGTCTTTATAATGCCATCAGACGCCTGGTGCCAGGCATACAGGCATTCCACCTACCCCATTCCGGCTGCAGCCGTTTTACCAGTTACATTGCGTTGAAGAAGAAAACCTTTCGTGATGTGCAGGTAGCCGCCATGATAGCCCTTGCCGAACAACCCAACCATAAGATGGTAATCGTGGTAGATGAGGATATTGATGTCTTTAACGAGGCGGAAGTACTGTGGGCAACTATTACACAGACTCGCTGGGATAAAGATTTAACAATCATACCCAGAGTTCAGAGCGTCCGGAACTGGCTCGGCGATGCCTGCGTGATAATTGACGCCACTCTACCCGAGGATGTTCCCGATTTCCCTGAAAAAAATATAATTCCCGAAGAGGTCCTTAATCACATAAGAAAAAGGCTCGAAAGCCTCCGTTAAATTATCAAAGCAACAGCAGTCCATTCACCGCTAAAAGCCTCACGGATGAGTAAATAACCCGGATTCAGGGAAAAGGCAGGTACAATGACTGGCGCCATTCTGGC
>SDBV01003284.1_pt1 | contig 23954 bp, 12 predicted proteins | sample 2277081 | NCBI WGS metagenome assembly SDBV01 (sample SAMN10402039, study PRJNA504765) | marine sediment metagenome | isolation source: marine sediment core GS10_PC15, 223 cmbsf | place: Arctic Ocean: Southern Knipovich Ridge | collected 2010 | reverse complement strand
AAAGGAAATGCTTCCACTTCCGGACATTTTTGAGTTTTTACAGACTATAGACGAAGCAAACCTCGAACACCTTTTTGAAACAGATAGTGAAGGCAATATAATCTATGATGATAAAGGCGACCCTGAATTAAAAACAGATACAGATCTCGATACGGATAAAGCAGCATGGGATGTACTTCTATTAGGTAAAATAGAAGAGATTATAGTACTATGGGAGCAGCAGGCAAATGTCGTTTATGAAGAACTGCTTTCTAAATTTAGTGATAATATAAAAACAGCAGCAGAGAGCAAGCTTACAGTTAGTTTTAATGAATACAAAAACGGAGCAGAACGTGAGTTTGCAAATATTTTTCGCCAGGCAGAAAACTCCTTTTTGTTTAAGAGGCTTAAAGACTCATTTTCTCTTAGAAAAAAAACCGAGGACATGACTGCTGGAGAGATTGCAGGAGAGCTTATTGAAGAAACTAAAGACGAATTAGAAACTGCAAAAGATGAACTTGTAAACTATATAATTGAGATAAACAACAATCCTTCAGGAACGATGAATGTATCATTAGAGGATTGGGAAGAGAGTTTTAGGACTGAATTTGAAAAGGGGCTTTTAAAATGGCAGAACGCAGAAAGCAGATTTATGCAGGAATATATCCGCTGGGAAACAACTGCACAGGAAAATATGCTGGAAGCAGAGCAGGCATGGGATGAGGCTTTTCTGGAATTCAGAGCTGCAAGAGAGAACTGGGGACAGGAAATACTTATTCTGATACAAGACGGTAGAGAACAGTGGGCAGATATGCAGATAGACTATGGTGCTGAGAGTGACAGGGTAATGGCGGATCTTTATGCAAAAATAAACAGTGAGTCTGACAAAGTACAAAGAGAAGTTTCCAGTCTTGTTTCGATGTATGGCCAGAGTATGAATGTTGTGGAACTTGCGCGGGATAATGCAGAGTATTTAAGAGGTGAAATAACAAGGCTTGAGGAAAAGATAGCAAGTTATGATGACCAGATTGCATCGGCACAGGTAGAGAAGGCAGAGAGTGCTAACCAGTTATATAAATATTCGAGGTATTTTACCGGGCATATTAATTATATACCTTTTGTTAGTAATAGAGATGATAACATATTATATGAAATTCTAAAAAATAATGGTTATTATCTTCTCAGTAATTATAATAATGAAGAAAATACGCATAACTATTATTTTTTTAAACCCAGAACCGGCCGTCTTACTGCTGAAAAATCACTTGAATTTAGAAATCAGGCTCTAGAACAGGTTTATTCAATCCTTCATGAGAATATGGATTCTGTAGAAGTTTCTATAGATAAAATTTTAGGAATTTATAATAAACGAATAGAAGCGTATGAGGATATTTTTAGACTGCAGCAGGAACTTAATTACTGGGCAAGTGAACCTGCAGCTGAAAGAATAGAAGAAAATGCAAGAGCAGATTTACAGGCAATTGCTGTACTAGAGGGTGAATTAAGAAATTATACAACAATGGGTTCTTTTTATGGTGTTAATGTAGAAAATGCGGGTGCCAAAACTGTAGATAGAAATAATGATGGTATACCGGATAGAGACAATTTTAATAATATTATCAGAGCGCAATATTATCAATATACCTTTAAAGAATATATTATTCCTGTTTCATTTTTAGGTTATTACCGTCCTTATAACGGCCATTCATTACCGGAAGGAAGAGATGGTATAGATGTTAGAGTGGATATAAAGCATGCAGACAAACTATACACAAACAAAAATAATCCTGAGCTTTTTGACAGCAGAAGGGCAGAAGTTCCGGATGCAGTAATATTTTCAGAGCAGTATGTAAAAATAAATAGAGCAATCTCGGACCGTGATTCCATTATTGCATCGCGTAGGAGTCCTGAAGGTGCTCTTGTTATGTACACGAGGATAGCGAATGATGCCCGAAACAGGTTATTTGAACTAGCTTCCGGAATGGATGCTAAATGGGGAGAGGATTTTTCCGATTCCTATGAAAATGAACTTTTAAGGCTCGAAGCCCAGCTTGAGCGCCTGGATGAACAGGTGCAAATTTCAAGAGCCGTTCTGCTATATGCAGTGGACGCTTCTTCGAACAGGGATACGGATGCAGAAACGGAGCAAAATTATAATGAGGCATTACAGGCTTTTCAGGCAGCAGAAGTTGAATATTTAGCTGCTATTGATGATCTGGAAGAATTCGGAGATGCAATAAGTGACATAGAACAATTGATGATCGATAAAAAGGAAGAACTCCAAACTGCACAGGATGAGCTGGATGTTGCAGAAGATACTTATGATACTGTTTATGAAATATATTCAAAGGACAACAGCGCTGTTCTTGACTTTATGCTCGATGATTTTAATGCATATCTTGATAACTATTATAAAGCACGGGAAGACTATTATGGGGATTATTCTTCATACTGGGAAGGCTATTTAAGGACAGAACAGTATAATTCCGCAATGAAGATGAGAGATAATTATTTAGATGGCGATTATGAGTCCGGTATAAAGAGCCTTTCGGAAATAGAGGAAGATGTAGTAAATGTATCAAATCTGAATATAAACTGGGAGGATGAAAATATAGCATCCGTAGAAATGCTTATAGCCTTTTTCGAAATAGAAGTTATCGGGATAAGCAATGCACAGTATTTTAATCAGTTTATTTCCGCATATGGTGAGGCTGTAAATGAAGAAACTGAACCAGATGCAAGAAGCCTAGCGCAAAGGCGGGCCGAATATTTTCTTGATAAAATAAAACAGTATTATGAAAATATTCAGTTCAGATATGAGAACATTATTTCTATGCTGGATGAGAATACAGATGTGGAAAATCTTTTAAGTCCGGAGCTGGTGATAATAGATTTTGAGTTATCCGAAATAGATTATTTTATAGCGAAAGTAGAGTTTCAGCTGAATGTTGTAAACGAAGAGAACCTTGATGATGATACATTATACGAAGCGCTGGCTCTGCTTGATGATTTTGGTATTATTATAACTCCTGATATTACCGGCAGTCTAAATGCAATACTTTTGAAACTGGAAACTTTAAAACAGATTAAATTAGATACGCTAAATTACGAGCTGGGAATGAATCCGGAAGAGCCGGAAACAGAAGAAGAACTAGTAGAAGAAACTGAAGTAGAAACAGTATTTGAGCCAACAGATGAATTAATCGCCTTTTTGGACGGCAGCAGTATATTTTTCTATAATGGTTTTGATTATACAGATATTTTTCTTACAGAAGAGATGAGTGAAATAGACAGGAGAATTGAACTTAATGCAGTTTATAATAATTACGCTAAGCTTTCCCCTGCATTCTTTGATTATTACAGGGAAAAAGATGTTCTGGAACTAAAAAAAGCGCTTGGCTATTCATCTAATGAACCGGATCCGGAATTAGAGCCAGAAATAGATTCAGGAGAAATATCAGAATACTTTACTCATATTACAGGGATTGCAGACAGAGAGAGCATAGAAGATTTTTATGAAGAGCTTTATACTCTGCCCGATTTGCCTCTATATATAGAAGAGATAATAGACAGATATGTATATTTACAATCAGAATCTGTTGGTTTTGAATTAGAAGACCTATCAGCTCAGATTACAGAAATTAGTAATAATTATACGGAAAATAATGAATTATTTGATCTTATTACAGAAGGCGGATTAAGCCAGCTGGAAACTGCAGGAGTGCTTTATGCGAACAATATAGAAGGTTCTTATGAATATCTACGTGATATAATTTCATCTTATATAGAATTTCAGATTGATTTAGTTGCAGACGAACAGAGAACAGGCATTATTACAGATTTTATTAGTGAAGCCTTAGCTATTGCAGGCATAGAAGAAGAACTGTTTAGCGAAACAGAAATAACTGATTATCTGATAAGTTTTGATTTTTCCGGAGTGGATGATTATACTGATGTTTATACTAAATTGTTAGACGGAGATTTAAGTGAATATGTAGATGTAAATTATAGCGATATAGAAAATCCATATGAGCGGGCAGTAATAGAAGCGGGAATAGTATTTGCAGGCATCGGTTTAAGTGATGAGATAATAAGGCAGCAGATTAATCAGCTTTATTTAGCTGGATTTATAAATAAGCTTGGAGATGAAAGTGATGCTTATGAAACAGAGCTTTATGTATTAGGAAAGCTCGATAATATAAGAAGTTTGAAATACGAATTGTCCGTATCATTTGAAAATAGAGATGAAGAACTTATTACTATAAACGAAAAAAGAGCGTTTAAAACATTATTGTCTAATGCGCTAAAGGTTTATGATAATGATATATGGGATGAAAACGATAATTATTTTTATGATGAAGCTGTAAGTAGAAGGAGAATGGTTTACACAGCTGAGGATAGCGCATATTACACTATAGAAGAGATGGCAGATGTTAAGGAGCAGATAGCAAAATGGGAAGCAGATGCTTTAGTTTTTTACAATACAGAAGTAATACCTGCAAGAGCTGAAATGGATGAAAAACAGGCAACATTTAATACTCGCAATGAAGAATATACTGAAATACTTGACAGGTTTCAGATAGCAACTACGGATTATAATGGGCAAAAATTAGTTTTGGATACGTCTTATGAAACTTTTAAAACTATGAGGCATCGCCTTCAGGTGGCTGCAGAAATAAGGGACTACGCATTAAGCGGTTACAGCCTTGTAGAACTAAATCCTGAAGGAATACTTGCAGAGCGACTTGTTGAGTATAACAGGGTACTGGGAATATATGATACTATAGCAGCCGTTTATGGAGATGGGGAAGAATCCGATTTCTCCACCAGGATGGATGCGGGATATATAACTTTAAAGGAAGAAGAGCAGGATTTAACTGAAAAGTTTTACTGGGTAAATATGCTGGAAGAAGCTCTTAACAAAGCTGTCTCAGACAAACAAAGAGAAATCGGAGTTACGCTTAATAATTTAACAGAGCAGGCAAATGATATGTTTTCTTTTTCCAGGACATTTAAAGAACTGGATGAAAATGGTAATACAATTTTAGATGATGATATAGCTAGATTTACAACGATCCCGGATGAGGAATTTAACTTTGAATTTGACCTTGATTTGTTCAAGCGGGGAATTGGCGGATTAACAGACTTTGGAGCAGATAACTTTAATTTCGAGGATTATATAACGGGCAGCACCAAAGAAGAATATACTGCTGATGTCGGCATCTGGCTTGCCCAGATGTCCGGGAATCCGGACACGCAAGGCCTCTTAAGAGATTTTGCTTATGCTTATTATTATGAAGAGCAGGAGCTTAATGATGATAATGATACTTCTAATAATGTTAATATAGGTATATTCGGAAACCAGTTTTTCTTAAAAATGATAGAAAAAACAGGTGAAGTAAGAATATTTAATAACAGTATGACAGCAAACTATGAGGCTATATGGGGAGATGACCCAAATCGACCGGCAGCTCCTTTAACTGCAAATTATAATTATAATGAAAGAAAATATCTGGAAGAGTATTATATGCCGACTGTGGGCAAAGATGCACATAACAGATTAACAGCGAATGCGAATACAAAGAAGTTGTATGAGTTTTTTAAAGTAATGAGGATAAACGGCCAGATATCATTTGATGACAGTTTTATAGGCAAAGACTTGAGTAATTCTGTTATTGAAATGTCTAGAAGCAGAGCTAAAGATAAAATAAGGTCTTTAAGAAACAGGGCAATCGCATGCGGATTTTTTAATTTCTTTAGAATGTTTAGATATTTAAGGGAAAAGAGAAATTTAGAATATGTAAGGGACAAAGTTGATACTCTGGATGCAGATGCTGAAAGGTTAAAAATAAATAATGATATGAACAGCTCTGCAGGCCTTATGTATACTTATAACCGCCAGCAGAACGAACTGGATGTTCTTATGGGCAGAAGGGAAGGTGAGGAGATAACTTATAACAGCCTTGTTGCATCTATAGAAACAACTTTGGATATAGAATTAGATGATGATACAAGAAACTTTATTAGTGAAAAATTTAACACTTTGAACGAGATTGAACTTTTTTCTTCCTCTAAAGCCATAAGCGCCATATTGGGTGAAGCAAGAAATGATAAAGAGGAAAAGCAGTATGAACTTTTTGAATATATTAACAATGAATTAAGGCCGGATAGAGCAGAGCTTAAAGCAACATACGATAATTTAATTGCTCAGGAAGTTGTAGATTTAGAAGCACTTAGTTTAGCCGCAACAGCTCTTTATTATGAAGCCAGCTATACAGAAGAAGATAATCTGAAAGCAGCAAGATACTTTACAGAACAAATAGAAACTTACGGCCATAAGGATTCTGAAATAATGCGGCTTTCTGACTGGGGAAATTATGTTTCTGATATGTATGATGATCATCTCCAAACAGTATATTTAAATGAACTTGAAAAACTTGAACAGGGAAGGCTCGAACTTCAGAATAGAGTGGATGAATGGAATGAAAGAATAGGTGAACTTTATAATACCGGATTAAGTGAATGGGACAGAGGTTTTAAGAGATTAATAGGTATGAGAAAAACATGGCAGAACAATTTTGAAAAGGATTTTGAAGACCAGCAGGAAATCTGGAATGCAAAACATGCACTGTTTGTTTTAAACAGGGAAAAATGGGTAGAAGACAGCGCAAGAGCAGGTGTTTTAACAGGAAGCACTGTTACAGCGAATGAGATTGGTATTAACGCAGATAAATTAATAACAGAAGTGGAAGGTATAATAATTCCGGATTTGCAGTTTAATTCGGATTCCCTTACAAATATAATTGATAGAGTTGTTGATAGAAAAGGTTTATTGGCCATGATAGAAAGCGCAAGGTTTTTAACTAACAGAATTGATGATATTAAGGTTACAGTTGCAGCTAACTTACCGGAGATAAACTCCATTAGTGATAATATATTAGCAGCAGAAGATTTTCAGAATAACCTTATGGAAGAAATAGAAAAGCATGCTGCTTTTATTAATATTATGCAGATGAAAAAAATGGTAGACGAAACAAGAAAAGGTATTGCAGAAAATGTAGATGATGCAAACAAAAATATGGATAAAAACCTTACTGACAGATTCGTAGCAGCAGGTTATAATAAAAACGGCAGTTATTTTAGGAGAAGGGCTGTTATTGATGAAACTATATTCGGAGGATTAGAAGAAGAAACACATACTATAGAAGGTTACAGATACTTCAGGTTACCGGAAATGGAACTTAGTGTAGACTTAAGCATAGATGAGCTGGAAGGCTTAAGCGGTAAGATTATAAGCGCAAGAGCAAGGACTGCTCAGAAGGACTTACAGGGCTATATATCTGTTATATTTGGTCAGAAAAGTATAAGTGAGACTAAGAGTTTATCTGATATGTTTAAAGAAATGGTCAGAAAAAGTGTTGCAAACTTTAAGTCATCTGCCCAGTATGAGGATAACAAAGATACGGAAGGTATGTTTAATATGTATGTTGGTTATGCACCTGTAATGGATGAGGATGCGCCGGAAAAAGTAGAAACAGCAGGATATGGTGAACTGGGAAGAGTATTTGAGGACTTTATGAGAAATGAGGCAAGATTAGGCAGAGGTTTGGCCAATTTTGACCTTCCTATGTATTCTCTAAGACTCTGGGATGATGACAAAGACAACGACGGGAAACCGGATTCCTGGTTCCATGCGCCTACACCAAGAGGATTGGTAAAACTTGGAGTCCAAATAGTTGCCTCCATATTTACCGGGCCGATGGGTGCTATGGCTATAGGTGCACTTACAGACCTTGCATATTCCTTTCAGGACATTGCCTATGGATTAGACCCAAAGCAGGTAATGAGCAGTTTTGGCAAAGGTGTTGGTATTTCTGCAATAAGTACTATGGTAGGTGGTGCGTTTAATGGTTTTGGTGAAGCATTTAATGGTTTTAAAGGCATTGCCGGCAATGTTGGCAGTGTTATGGGTAAGGTAGGAATGAAAGGCTTAGAAAAGTTTTCATCTAATGCCTTAACAGGGCTTGTGAGTAGTATTGGTAAAGATGGTTTTGACGGAGATGCTTACAGGGAAAGTATGTTTGGTAGAACAGCTATTGCAGGTTACGCTGCCGGTATGGCTGGGACTTTTGTTGGTGAGGGCCTGGGGGCGATTAATTTACGAGCAGATAAAATAGAAGGTTTAGGAAGTCATAATATAGGAAATATAAGTTCTTTTAATAATACTATGGGCAGCCTTGCCAGTATGGGTGTTGAATATGGTATGACAGGACAGTCTTCTATTAATGTACTTAATATGAGTGACCTGACGGGTGGAAGAGTAAGCGGTGGGTTATTAGAGCTAAAATTCGGTCAGAATGGTTCACACATGGAAGTTGGTGGTGGTGGTTATAATATGAGTTTGAGCAATATTGCAAGTGCATTTAGAGGGATAAAGGACTTGAGTAAGAACAAGGACATAAGAAACTTTGTTGATGATAATGATTTTGATTCCGGCCTTGCATCTGTAATGAGAGGGCTTTATGCTTTTGGAGATGATGAAGGACAGTCTACATTAAATAACATACTGGATGGTGTGGACAGGCTTCATTTAGGTTATACAGGTGGAACAGCTAAAACAGTAGCAAATGATGATTTAGGTGGACGTGATATATATTTAAGTGCGTTTGGTAGTGATGGAAAAAGCAGGATGGAATCTTCTGTCTGGTTGGGCCATGAAGCATACAGGGATGGTGTTGTTACTGAGGATAATGCAAACGAAACAGCCGAAGCAGTAATTATGCATACACTTATGGCCAACAGGATAGAAAGTGATAAGATGTATGGAGAAGATTATTTTGGTGGTGTTATTGGTGGAGAATTGGATTTCTTAAGAAGTTTTGAGAATGCTGATGGTGCTGTTCAAGCATTAGCCATGTATTCTGGTTTGGCGTATGATTCGAAACAAGATAACTGGAAAATGAATATAATAGACGGAAAAATGTTTCTTGAATGGGACGGTTATATGGATTTAAAACTTCCAAATGGTGATGTAATAGATGCAAAAGAATTAATGAGTCAATTAGCTGTTTATGGAGATGATGGAGCTAAATCATTACTTGGTGTAAGCGGTACTGAATTAAAACTATTATTTAAAGAAGCAGGAGCTGTTTTAGAAGATGGAGTCTGGAAGTTTGGAACAGATTATGTAGATTTAGAAAAAGCCGGACAGGAAATTAGTGCAGATGATGGATTTAGTCTTGATATGACTGAGCTTTTTGTAAATGGAGATTTTAATCATGACCAAATGACTGCCTGGATAGAAGATGGGGCAGAAGGAATGGATAGATATGAGCTTGCGACTGCTTCCACTCAACTATTCTACAAACTGAGTAAAGGTATTGTAGAAAATGAGATGGCTGATTTTACAGTATATGGTTCTGATGGTAATGTAGATTATTTAGAGACCAAACAATCATTTGAAGAGGAATATGGAAGAATGGTGCTTCAGTTAGCCCTTTCTAAAGTCGGAAATGCAATTGTTGATGCAGGAGCTGAATTTCTAACCGGAGAAGCATCGGATATCGATGTAAATGCACAAAAAGAGTTTACCTATAAGGAAAGATACAATGAACTTTTTGCTTCATATGCCAGTTATTTAATGGGTGATGGGCAGTTCATGGATGCAGATTACAACTATAGAGTTTCACAGAATTTTGGTTCAACTGACTTCGAAGATGCAAGTTATCCGGAAGTTAATGGTGACCCTTTTCATAATGGCCTAGATATTTGGGATTCAAAATATGAATCAATTGCAGGTCAGGATATATATTCCGGCTGGGGTGGCAGAGTAATAACAGCAGATGAAGTCACTCGCCAAGATTTTTCTACAGAAGAAGAATGGCAAGTAGCTCAGCAGAATAGCGAAAACCCTTTAAGATTCCATACTGATGGTGAAAATTACTGGTATGATAAGGAAGGAAATGGAAATTTTGTAATTATTGAACATATGTTTCAATTTGAGGAAGAATATGTATCTACAAGAGTATATAGTACATATAGCCATTTGGATTCAATTGATGTGAATCGCAATCAATATCTATCAGGGATGGATTCATTAGGAACTATTGGAAACACAGGGACTTCTACTGATGACCATCTGCATCAAGGATTTAGAACATTAAAGAACTATGGTGGTGGACAATATTCATTTTTAACTGATTTATTTAATTTATATAATGAGCCATTATACCCAAGCTCAAGCAGATTATTTCATAATCCTAAACCAATTTGGGACTTTTTTAATAGATAAAGGATGAGACAATGAAAAAGAAAATTATTTTATTTTTAATATGTATTGCAATTGTTTATTCATGTATTCCAAAGAAAAATAATACAGAAAAACAGATTAATATAGATAATAATAGCATTAATGAATATAAATTCGAGAAAGTTGAAATTGTAAATAATGAGTTATCATATTATGATATTGAACCTAAAATCGATGATTTGGGTGAGTTTTTAAGTATGTATACAGATGAAGAATTATTTACTGTAAACTTCTTAGAATTAACATTAAACGAAATCATAGAAATTGAAGGATTGGAACGATTACCGAATTTAGAAATATTAATTTTAGCTAGCAATCGAATTGAAAGAATTGAAGGTATATCACATCTATCGCAACTAAGAAAATTATCACTATATCAGAATAAAATATCAGTAATCGAAAATCTTGATAATCTAGTTAACTTAAAAGATTTAAATTTAGCCAGCAACCAGCTTCAAGATATTTCAGGCTTATTAGTTTTAAAGAATATGGAAGTTGTTAATATTAAAGGTTATAATGATTTAAATGATGAGTATTTTGATATATGTAATCAGTTTAAGGAAAACAATCCTAATTTATTAGAATGGCAATATTAACTTAATTGATTCTGGATTTATTTGAAATGGTAGGATAGTAAAGTTAATTCATAACTTAAATATCAATCATCATCCCTTAACCTGTTCGGGTCGAAGGTAAGACCAACACTGAACTCATTATAAAAATCCATGGTTGCTGTATTTTCTTCCAAGTTTAATTAATAAATTATTACTACTAATAATTTATTATTCTATTATATATATAATTTTATTATTAAATAAAAAATCAATTAACTCAAATATTTCTTTTTCTTTAAAATTAATAAAATTGTAAATTATTCTGAGAGAATATATTTCAATATAATTATCTCTATGTTTTCTTACTAATCCGCTATCTAAATTAAATAATAAATTCTTATATTTATAGAATTCATTATTTTCGTTTGACCTATATATTCCAATAATACTTAATCTGGAAGATAATTTAAAATCAGTTGTAATTAAACTAACATTTTCTAAGAATACAATTGAAAACCAAAATGAATCATGCCTTTTTTTATATAGTATACTCGTTAATTTTTCAATAATATTTAATTTTTGTTTTAAATTTATATAATCGAACTCGAGTTGTAATGAGAAATCTTTAGCAAAAATCTGCATTCCTATTAAATTCAAATAATTTGAACTATTTATAAAATACTCTATATTATTTTCTTTAAAATATTTTTCTGTATCTTCAAAAAATGTATGCTTTAATTCATTACTTTCACTGCTTATAAAACTTGTTTCTATATAATTAATATATTTGTAATAATTTTTATTATCTATAAAATTACTACTGAGATTGATTAGCTTTTGATAATCACTATCAGTAAAATCTTTAAGAATTTTATATGAATATTTTTTATTTATAATTGCAATAATATTATTTAATCCTTCAAATGAAGTTATATTAAATCCCTGTAAAAAATTAATTGGTGGTGGGAGACTACCAATATCAATTCCATTTATTCCTATTGGAATCACATCTATTTTTTGTGAGTATGAAAAACCAGCTTCAAAATAAATCCAATTTGATTTATAAGAATTTGGTGAAATAAAAACAAACATTATATCAGCTTTTATTAAATTCTCTTCGATTTTATTCTTCCAATCCTTCCCAAAAGGAATACTTTCACCATCACTTGATTGAAAAACATCAAAAGAATTTGAAGTTTTTTTATTTATCATTTTCTTAAGAAGCTTAAGAAAATCTTTATCTTTTGAAGAATGACTAAAAAAAATAATTGGTTTGCTCATTTATAATCCTTTCTTTAAAGACCCATATTGCGATATGATAATTTTAAAATTTTCGTTTTGATATTTAATAATAAAATAACTTCATCCGGCTCACAATCAAATAAAATCTGATGTGTTTTTATTTGAAAATCAGTTATAAGTCTATCATCCTCAAGTAAACAATATATTATTTCATTTCCTTCTTCATCTTCTGGTATTTCTTGTAAAGCATTTGGCATTCTTAATGCATCAAATAATGTCTTTAAGCGGTTATCAATATCTCCACCTTGAATAATATCACCTGGAGAGCATTCCCTTAAGAAATCAATTGATATTTCAACATATAAATCAAGCCATTTTGTTACAAGAGGAATAAAGGAGTATTTATCTATTTTATGTATATGAGGATTTTCATCACCTCTTAGAGTTAGAGCTAATTTTTTTTCCCATAAAGTCTTAAGAGGTTCAATTGTCCATAATTTTCTCAATTGAGGATGAATTGCTAAACGTATTCTATGCTTTTCTTTTTTGTCTCCATTAGCCTTAAGTGGTCCTTTATAATAGAGAGAAAATTTCAAAATATTACTCCTATATTTTATTTAATTTTATCAATAAAATATAAAGTTAACAAGTAATTAATTATTGATAAGTCTGAGGATAATACACATAAAACATAAAAATAGAATAATCCTTGTTTTCCATTTAATGCTAATTTGTTATAACTAATAAAATTAAACTTAGTTTAAATTATTACTATATATAATAACAAGAAATACAAAATTAAATTAATGTCAATTAATTAGCACAGCCTTCAACAAAGCAATCCTTCAAGGATTACTCCCTCTTACAAATAAATCTTTTCCATTCCGCACTGGTGTTGTGAAAGTTAACCAAATAACCGATTGGAATACCAGAAATCTTTAAATCGTTTATAAGCTGCGCTTCCATACAAGGATTAAAAGCTTTAACAGATTTAAGTTCTAAGATAATAGAATTATCTATAACTATATCTGCAATATAACCACCGACTAATTCACCTTTGTAATATACAGGATAAACTTTCTGTCTGGAGAAAGGTATACTAGACAGTTTAAGTTCTATTACTGTAAAGTTACAAATATTAATTAACAACGGATTCGCGCGGATTTTACACGGATTTTTGTTCATGCTCTTGCCGTTAGATGTTACTGGTTTAAGGAATGCTTGAAATAGTAAGGTTGAATAAAATTTTATTATTTTATTATTCTTCTACTTATAATTGCAACTTTATAAGAAATTAATTTAAGGTATTGGAAAAAAAAATACTAAAAGATATAATAATTAATTAATAGTCTGTCTCTATCTTAAACCGTTCAACAAATAACAGCCAGAATACCCCCCCCCATCCGTTAAATCCGTGCAAATCCGTTGTTAATAAAACCTTTCTAATCCGTAAATCCTATACAGATCCGGCCAATTCTCGTTATCCTTGAGCATCTTTTTAAGACTTTTTATCATTATACTTGAAGTATTATACTAAATGTATTATACTAAATGTATTATATAGATAGGAGAGTCAATCTTGAAAAGGTTTATTTTTGATTGTTTAGTAGATAGAGAAAATATATGCAATTTAAAAGAAGAGCAAAATAAATTATTCCAATTTATTGAAAAGAAGATGAATGTAGTTCTTTATGCTCCAAGAAATTATGGAAAGACCTCATTACTAAAAAATATAATAATACCTGATTATAGAAAGAATAATAAAAATAAAGCATTTGTCTTTTTTGCGGATTTATTCCAAGTTAAAGGAATTGAATCTATAATATCCAGATTAACAGTTGCATTTGAACGTTCATTTGAGAAATCATTTCCAGTTAAATCAGTTATTGAGAATATAAAAAATATGTTTGGTTCATTTCAGCCGGAAGTTAATATTGATCCACTAACAAATAATGTCAATATATCTGTTAAACCAATATTGAAAAGGAAGTCATATTCAGTTCAGTCAATATTTGAGTTAATTGAACAAATATCAAAAAAAATACCAACAATTGTGATAATTGATGAATTCCAGGATATATCTCTGGTACCAGAAGCTGAGGCTTTATTCAGGACAGCTTTCCAGAATATTAACTCGTTACCAATTGTATTGTTAGGATCAAAAAGACATATATTGACACAAATGTTTGCTAATCCAAATTCTCCATTATATTCCTGGGGGGTTGATGTGGAATTCAATCCAATTGATTATAAAGAATATCATTCTTATATACAGCAAAGATTTAAGAATAAGAATATTGATATTAACTTAGATATATCAATTAACTTGCAAGATTTAATGAATAGAATACCCGAATCAATTAATATACTTTGTTATAATATAATGGAGCTATTTCCAGGTAAAAATATAAAAGAAAATATGATTTATGAAGCACTATATTTTATTTTGGAAAATAGAGAAAGCCGATATGAAACTTATTTAGGATTATTATCTAAGACAGAAGAAAAAGTCTTAATATGTCTTGCAGCCGAAGATGGAGTGGAACAAAAAGCAGGCAAAAAATTTGTTAGCTTAACCGGATATACTCCAAGAACTGTAAGCAAGATAATGGATAAACTAATGAATGTTGGAATTGTAGAAAAAGTAGATTCTAAATATAGAATTATAGATCCTTTGTTAAATAATTATTTATTAAAATATCGTTGAGTTGTAGCTTATATACTTATGATTATACAAATCATTATAGCTATTATGACTTATCTAAAAACCAGAAAAAAATAATACTATAATATAGGTGGTTGCATTTTTGCAACCACCTATCACTAATAGGTTATCCAGACAAACTCGCCAATGGCTCAAGCTTACTTGCCTTTAATGCTCTTTATCTCTGGTAGTTTATTTTTTCTGCTCATTGATTATCTGAGTCCGGAGTCTTCAAGTTCCCCTCCTCATTTTTTCTATAGCTATACCTAAATAATAAAATATTAGGCAAAAGAGATGAAAATATAAATAAAGGTGAGGGTAGGGGAAGATAGAAATATAACTAATATCATGTTTTGTATATATTGAAGATTCAGAGAAAGCTAACATGATTATAATAATTTTTATGTGAGTAAATATTTAAGAACATAATGTAAACAGCCATTAAGAAAGTTATTCACAGCGAAATTGCCTACATCAATTCACCTTATATTATTATAAAGCAGGTTAAGTATAATTAATAGATTAATTCCAATGTCAAGAATAATGAATATTGCAGAAAGGTATGTAAATAATAAAGATTTTTTCTGGCATTTCTTTGAAATTATTTCAGGATTTCCAGGGATCATTACAAATTCAATCATTCTGTCTTTCGGCGCTATTATAAAATTTTTATCTACAACCCCGAAAATAAATATTTCATTTTTATCGTCTACTTTGATAGTAGAGCAGCGTCTTGTTTCTATGGATGAGTTTTCCTCTAAATAATTGCTAAGGTTAGAATTATTAGCTTTCTGCATAACATATTTTTCACCATTTACTAAGGTAACTTCATTTCTACTGCTAAATTCTTCATTTTGCATAAATGGAACAAGAGGCAGGCGGAATAGGTCTCTGTCTACTCGTAAATACCTCGCTTTTTTCCAAAAATACTGATACAGAAAAAAGAAAATAACACCTGGCGGAAGCAGTAATGCAACAGGATAAAAGCTCAGGCACAGTGCAATTAGTGCTGGTATCTCCCACAGTGGATTTCTAAAAAAGAAATATGAAATGGACAATAAAGAAAATGAACCTGTTACAAGGGAAATTAATGTAAATTGATTCCAATATTCATTTCTTTTCCTGCCTACGGATATTGCTCTTTTTAATAATGTTTCCTTATCTCCGTCGAATATTACAACTAGAAGCGGATTTAAAGAACTGTTTTTAAAAATTCCTCTGTTATTTTCTACTATCAAAGAGCCGGAAATAAGTATTTGAGTTCCTGCGATAAGAGATGAGATTCTCTTCCAGGGTACTCTCTGTGCTTCTTCATCTGTTAATAATGATGGAAGTATATATACAAATACATTTTGCAGATCTGCTGCAATAGCGAGGTTGCCGCCTTTTACCCAGATTTTATTTTTATTTTCTATAGCTTCGAGACTCCCAAAAAACCTGAAATTTAATTCGTTATTTTCATTTTTTATATCTGAGTAATCAAGGTATGGGTAACTGGTAGCATTTTGCATATCTACACGGAACTTTCTCCAGTTCGTTCTTACAATTAAAGCCCCTATACCTGGGATTAACAAAAAAAAGATTAAAGATACGGTTAATGGTATAATTATGTACACAATACTCATATTCTTATATTATTCTCTTTTTATAAAAAAAACAATTAATTATTATTAATATTGATTAAATTGGAATTTTCTATTAATTTTACTAAATCATGATTAAGGAAATTGTAGTAGGAATATTCGGAACTAATTGTTATATTTTTTCTGAAGATGAAAAAAATTGTATTATTGTCGATCCGGGAGGAGATGAGCATCTCATTATTTCGCAGATAGAAGAATTAGATTTAATACCAATCGGAATTGCATTAACACATGGGCATCTGGACCATGTTGCATCAATAGGGAAATTAAAAGCCTATTATAGTAATAAAGGTATAGATATTAAAATTGCTATTCATAAAACAGACAGTGAATCAGTTGGTGAACATTCTTATGATTATCATAAAAGCAGTTTTGGTTCATTAGGATTTAATGATTTTGATAGTACGTTTAAGAATTTTTTTGATTCCTTTCCGGATGCTGATTTTTTTGTTAAAGAGGATGATAAGATATTTAATATGGATCTTTCTGTAATAGAAACGCCCGGACATACAAGAGGAGGGGTTTGTTTTTATAGCAAAAGCAGAGGAATATTGTTTTCCGGTGATACATTGTTTAATAGCGGAATTGGAAGAACAGATCTATTGGGTGGTGATATAAAAGCAATTTTCGAAAGTATAAAAACAAAGCTTTTTCTGCTTCCGGAAGATACCAGGGTTTTCCCCGGGCATGGGCCGGAAACAACAATAGGTAAAGAAAAAAACAGTAATCCATTTTTTTAACAATATTAACTTTTAAATAATTAATTAAATTTCCCGCATTTTATAAATGCTAAAATTTATGGAGGAATTATGAAACTTTTTAAAATCTTTTTCTTATTAATAAGTATAATACTTTTAATATCTGCATGTGTTACAACATCGGATGAAGTTATTTTAGATGAAGAAGAAAAAGCATATGAAGGAATCAGTTATTACGTAGCTTTAGGTGATATAGAATCTGCAATTGCAGAATATGAAAAAGCTTTTGCAACGGATCCTGAAAATCCGGAAACAGCAAATTTATATGCAAGGCTGCTCATGCTTGCCGGAGAAAATGATGAGGCAAGAGCAATCCTGCAGGAAATAGTTACGGAGGATACAGAAAATGTATCTGCATATTACAGCCTGTCAATTTTAGCGGGTATCGAAGGTAATGAAGAAGAACAAAAAGAGTATCTGGAAACTATAGTACAAAAGCAGCCGAATGATACAGATGCGCTTGCAATGCTTGGAGAAATACATTTAAGGGCCGATAAACTGGATGAAGCTAAAGATTCCTTTGAAAAGGCTCTTGTATCAGATTCCGAAAATATAATAGCTGTACTTGGAATGGGAAATGTTAGCTTGCAGGAAAAGGAGTATAGTGAGGCAGAGGATTATTTTGATAAAGCAATAGAAATATTTGCAGAATATTCATTTGCATATGTAGACAGGGCATTTGTTAGAAAGAGCCAGGGGAATTATTTAGGTGCAGTTTCTGACCTTACTAAAGCAATTGAACTGGAACCTGATTATTACTGGAATTATATAGACAGGGGCAAGGTTTATCTGATAATAGTATATAAAGAGGAAGCTGCAGCAGATTTTGAATCTGCAATTGCAATAGATTCGGAATATTTTCTTGGATTTATGTATCTTGGTGGAATTTACTATGATTTGGGGATTTCCTGCTATGATAGTATAGAAGGATGGAACTGGGAGAAAGCTTTAGAGTATTGGGATTATGCTTTAGTAAATTACAAACGTTCTGCAGCTTTAAATGAAGAGTATTATTTTGTATATGGGCCTATTGGAGTTTTAAATTACGTTTTTGACAATTGGGAGGAAGCAGCTCAGGCATTTGTAAATGCATATGATAATGATAAAAGAGACCATAATTATTTAATGTTAGCTGCACTTTCTTACTATAAGCAGGGAAAGGGTCAGGATGCTGTAAATTATATAAACAGTAATATCGGAAATATTCCAACAGATACCTGGTTCTTTGAAGTTGCAAATTATTTAAAGCGCCCTGCATATGATATTCAAATATTGAATTATTATAAAGCAGAAGAAAATGAAACAATTAGAAATAAAATTCTTTTTTATCTTGCATCATATGACTTAATTGCAGGAAATAAAATGGCAGCCCGAACCTTCTTTTTAGATGTAGAAACAATTGGTACGTCAGGAATGATAGAAAAGATATTGGCACATTATGAATTAGAAAAATTAGGTTTGGAATAAAGATAAATAGTAAGAAATAAATATTGATTAGGAGTAATAATAAAATGCAGGATACAATAACTAAGCTAAAGCTTGGTAAAAGGGAAATAATTATTGTTGGTACTGCCCACATTTCAAAAGAGAGTGTGGAAGAAGTTAAACAGATAATTAAAGAAGAGCAGCCGGACCGGGTATGCGTAGAAATAGATGAAACACGATATAAAACCATGACAGAAAAATCTTCATGGAAGAACATGAATATAACTAAAATATTAAAACAGAGAAAAGGGTTTTTATTGCTTTCTAATTTGATATTAGCATCTTTTCAGAGGCGTCTCGGCCAGGAATTGGGAATAAGGCCCGGAGAAGATATGATGGCTGCAATTATTGCTGCCAAAGAAAATAATATACCGTTTTCTTTTTGTGACAGGGAAATTCAGATTACAATGAAACGAGCGTGGTCAAAGTCCGGTTTTTGGGGTAAGAATAAAATGCTTGCTGCTATGCTTGGTTCAATATTTTCTAATGAAAAATTAAGTGCGGAAGAACTAGAGGAATTGAAAAAGAAGAGTGCCTTGCATGGAATGCTCGAAGAACTTGCAAATTTTCTACCTTCTGTAAAAAAGGTATTAATTGATGAAAGAGATGTTTTTCTTGCAACAAAAATATTTGAATCTGAAAGTGAAAGCGTTGTTGTAGTTGTAGGTGCAGGCCATGTGCCGGGAATGGTACAGCATCTAAATGCTCTGCAGGAAGGAAAAGCAGATAAAGATATCAGTGAGATAAATACAATTCCGCCTAAAAGCCCGGTTGCAAAGATACTTCCGTGGTTTATACCTCTGGCAATTATCGGAGCATTTGTTGCTAACTTTTTTATGCGGGGTGCAGATGTATTTGTTGATAATTCTGTAAAGTGGATTATTTTTAATGGCGGGTTAGCTGCACTTGGTGCTGTAATTGCACTTGCCCACCCATTAACAATTCTACTGGCATTTGTTGCAGCTCCTATAACATCCCTTATTCCTGTAATTGGTGTCGGAATGTTTACAGGGCTGCTGGAATCTGTACTAAAAAAACCCAAAGTTGCAGATTTCGAAAGCCTCCATGATGATCTTACATCAGTAAAAAGTGCCTATAAAAACAGGTTTGTTCATGTATTAATTGTATTTGCACTTTCTTCTATCGGAAGTAGTATTGGAACTTTTTTAGGCGGCATACCGTTTTTTACACCAATAGTTGGATGGATTGTTGAAAATGTAGGTGCATTTATTAATTGGATTGTGAGTCTATTTAAATAGAGTCTAAAACAATAAGTATCTGGATATCGCAAACATTGGTATTTGTAAGTCCGGTTTTATAAAGAAAACCGGCTTGCTTAAAGAAATTGTACGAATCATTATTATCTAAATATTTTTGTATATCTAAATTATTTGTTTTAGTAATATCAAGGGTCTGGCAGCATGCAAAAGCCCCTGCAGCATCTGTAGGCCCGTCATTACCATCTGTAGATGCAGATAAGAAGTAGATGTTTTTTTTATCCTGTAGATTAATCTTTTGTAATTGATTTAAAAAGGAAAGTGCAAGTTCCTGGTTTCTACCTCCTTTACCTTTACCTTTAATCGTTACAGTAGTTTCCCCTCCTGCAATAACGCATGCCGGACTTTTTACAGGAGTGTTATTTTTCAGAATGCTATCTGCAGTACGTAAAAAAACTTCTGCAGCATTTTTTGCTTCGCCAGTAATTTCCGAACTTAAAATGTGTGTATTGTATCCCAGTTCTTCTGCCTTTTTACTCGCAAATTTTACGGCGGTGAAATTTGTTCCAATAAGAAAGTTGTCTGAATTCTTTAGTATTTTATCATTGCGCTTTATCGTTTCTTTTATTTTTCCTGAACATCCAAGGTTGATTATATTTAACACATTTTCCGGAAGCTTATTTCGTATTTTATATTTATCAATAATTGAATTTGCTTGTTTAAATGTAGAATTATCATATGTTGTTATTCCGGATGCTATTGTGTCCAGTCTATTGCCTATTACATCGGATAGAATCAATGAAATACATACAGCAGGATAGAGCATATTTAATAATTTACCTCCCTTAATTCCGGAAATATGTTTTCTGATACAATTTATTTCATTTATATCTGCACCGCAATCCAGTAAAGTTTTATTTGTTTTTTGTATGTCTTCCAGGGTTAGTATAAGGTTTTCAAATTTTTCCGGATAACATAAAAGTGCAGAACCCCCTCCGGATAATAGGTTTAGAATCAGGGTTTTATTGTCTGATTGTTCTGCAAGTTTCTCTATCGAATAAGCAGCATTTATACTATTTTTATCAGGAACCGGATGTCCGGATTCTATGACTTTTATTTTTTTAAGAAAAATATCAGCACTAAGTGTTTCTTTGTATCCTCTTTTAACAGAAATAATTCCGGAAGTTATTTTATTTCCTAATATTTCCTCTATTGCCAGAGCCATTTTAAAAGTTGCTTTACCTGCACCTATAATTAAAACTTTATTGAATTTTGATAAATCATAGGATTTTAATTTATCTCCGTATTTTATTGATAAGATTGAGTTTTCTAAGACTACGTTTTGTTTAATAAGCATATATGGGTCAACTTTATTTACAGCTGCTTTAAAAATATTATCCAGATCTGCCAGTTGTTTTATTTGCATATGTTATTAACCATAAAAATTGACCCGGATATTGTCAAGCAAAAAGTAAAACTACTATTTTTAAGTGATATCAAAATATATAACTAAAAAATATTTGCTAAAAAAGTAGCATTGTGATATTATCTTATTTATCCATTCTATTTAGGGGGAAAATATGAAGAAAATAACCCGAAGAGAATTTTTAAAAAGTGTAGGCGCACTTGGTGCAGGAGCTGCTTTAGCAAGTGTCGGTTGTTCAAAAGGTAATCAGGAAAATTTAATACCTTTAGAAATAGAGGATACCACCAGTATAGATCTTGCTGTTGTAAAAGGTCCGGAGCCAAAAGAAATTACAAGGCAGGCAATTCTTGCACTTGGCGGAATGGATTTGTTTGTTAACAGAGGCGATGATGTTATTATAAAACCGAATATCTGTATCTCGGGTTCCGGTTATGAAATGGCTGCAACAACCAATCCCGAAGTAGTTGGGGAACTGGTGCGGCTTTGTTTTGAAGCAGGAGCTGGTAAAGTCCGGGTAATGGATAGGCCATTTGATGGAGATCCGGAAGATGCTTACCTGGCCAGTGGAATAAAAGCAGAAGTGGAAGCTGCTGGCGGTGAAATGGAAGTTATGAGCCTTATATTGTTTAAAAGTTATGAAATCCCGGATGCGTTGGATTTAGTTGAATGTAAAATATATCAGGGTATTATGGATGCTGATGTTCTTATTAATGTTCCAATTGCAAAGCATCATAGTCTTGCAGGATTAACTTTAGGATGTAAAAATCTTCTTGGAACCACGCTTGCTCCGAGTATATTTCACCGTAATATGGGAGAGCGTGTAACGGACCTTGTAAGCCTTATCAAACCTAAGCTTACTGTTATAGATGCAGTACGCATTCTTACTCGAAATGGGCCAAGAGGAGGCAGGCTGGAATATGTTGATAAACGTAATACAGTAATAGCCAGTGCAGATGTAGTTGCAGCAGACTCATATGCAACCGGTCTTTTCGGGAAAACAGGTACAGACGTATCTTATATTCATACTGCAGCAAGTAATGGTATTGGAGTAATGGATTTAAGCAGGCTTAATATTAAAGAAATTGATTTATTTGCATCAACATGAAAAATAAAACTTATAAAAAAATACGGATTTTACGAAAAATTGTACAATCCGCTGTACTTATCTTGTTTATAGTACTTCCCTTTATTTTAACAGATGAATTATCTGATATTTTCTTCCGGATTAATCCTTTACTAACAATTAGTTCCATGTTCGCAAGCAGAAGTTTTATTATACGTGTATTTCCTGCTATTGCAATTATTATTCTTACAGTGGTTTTTGGCAGAGTTTGGTGCGGATGGATATGTCCGATGGGAACTGTTATAGAAATCGCCGGCACTAAAAAAAACAAGAAACTTAAAGGTGATAGAAATTTTAGAAAAATCAAATATATATTATTAATTATCATATTATTTGCGGCATTATTCGGTAACCTGACGTTTCTATTTTTAGATCCTATGGTTATACTTAACAGAACTGTAAATACTGCTTTGTTTCCTGCATTAAATAAAGCTATAACAGATGTGGAAATTAATGCATATAATATTGAAATATTTCAGGAAGGTGTTGCTGTATTTGAAAAGCTTGTAAGAGGCAGAATACTGCCGGTAGAACAGTTGTTATTTAATGTAAGTTTAGGGATATCAATTTTTTTTATTTCTATTTTGCTTCTTAATCTGATAGTACCGCGTTTCTGGTGCAGGTATATTTGCCCGCTTGGGGGACTGCTTGGTCTTCTTTCTAAAGTATCGATTTTTAGAAGAAAAATAAGTGGGGATTGTACTAACTGCCATCTATGTGAAGAAGCGTGTAGATTGGGTGCAATAAACAGTGATAATGAAAGTTCACCAGAGGAATGTACAATGTGTATGGACTGTTTTGTTTCCTGCACCGAAGGTCATACATATTATAAGCCAAATATTAATTTTCATAAATCTGAAGAGTTTGATCCTTCCAGACGTAATTTTCTTTTTGCTCTTGCTGGTACTGCTGTTGGTGTAAGTTTGTTGAACAGCGAATTAATAAAACCGGCCGATATAAACAGGCTTATAAGGCCGCCGGGTGTGAATGACGAGAGTGAATTCTTAAGCAAGTGTATAAGATGTTCGGTATGTTTGCGGATTTGTCCGACAGGAGGCCTTCAGCCTGCATTACTCGAAGCAGGATTTAAAAGTATTGGAACACCATTTCTGCTGCCGAGAATTGGGCATTGTGAGTACACATGCAATGCATGCGGGCTGGCCTGCCCGACTTCTGCAATTCCGCCATTAACTGTAGAAAAAAAACAGAAAAAAGTAATAGGTATTGCAAGTATTAATAGAAGCAGGTGCCTGCCGTGGGCTCATGGGATACCCTGTATTGTTTGTGAAGAAGTGTGCCCAATACCGGAAAATGCAATCCACCTTACAGAAGAACTTGTTGTAGACACATATGGAGAAGAAGTTCTGATTCAGAAACCAAGAGTCTTGCCGGATTCTTGTATTGGCTGTGGTTTATGTGAAAGAAAATGCCCTTTAATAGGTGAAGCTGCAATTCAGGTAGAAATGGGATTTTAATTATTTTATCTTCAGGAGTTACAAACACTGTAATGATAC
>SDBV01003283.1_pt1 | contig 23956 bp, 21 predicted proteins | sample 2277081 | NCBI WGS metagenome assembly SDBV01 (sample SAMN10402039, study PRJNA504765) | marine sediment metagenome | isolation source: marine sediment core GS10_PC15, 223 cmbsf | place: Arctic Ocean: Southern Knipovich Ridge | collected 2010 | reverse complement strand
GTCGAGGCCGAAAGCGGCGGTATCGAGGAAACAGCCGCTGCCGAGGTCATCGAGGAGCGGGATGTCGTGGCGGCGGCCGACATCGACGAGCTCTTCGAGAGTCGCTTCGTGAACGAAACCGACCAGCCGGAAGTTGCTAGAATGAACGCGCATCAGCGCGGCGGTGCGCTCGGTGACGGCGTCTTCGTAGTCAGACGCATAAGTGCGGTTGGTAGTGCCGACCTCAATCAGTCTGGCGCCGCTCTGCTGCATCACGTCAGGAATGCGGAAGCTGCCGCCGATCTCGACGGCCTGGCCGCGAGAGACGACGACCTCTTTGCGTTTGGCAACGGCGCTAAGGCCCAGCAGAATCCCGGCGGCGTTGTTGTTGACGACCAGCGCTGCCTCAGCACCGCTCAGGCGGCACAACAGGTCTTCGATGTGAACGTGGCGGGAGCCGCGCCGACCGGTTGCGAGGTCGAACTCGAGGTTGGCGTAGCCGGCCGACGCCGGGACGATGGCGGCGATTGCCTCGCGGCTGAGGGGCGCCCGGCCGAGATTGGTGTGGAGGAGGACGCCGGTGGCGTTGATGACGGGCCGGAGGCTTGGTTGCTCCAGTCCCCGGAGAGTGGCGACGACGGAGGCAGCGATCTTGTCCAAAGAAGGGCCGGGTTTGCCAGCGGCAATCGAGGCGCGGGCTTCCTCCAGGCTCTCGCGGATGAGGTCGACGAGGAGGTCGTGAGGATGATCCTCCGCCAGACGACGGATGGAGTCGACGGAGAGCACCTGGTCGACGCTCGGGAGATTGCGAAACTGACTGTTCATCGTCCTCGACCGTATTCTACAGTATCGGAAGCGGCTTAGGAAGCCAGGGGGATGGTTGATGAATCTCTGAGGCCAGCCAATGGGGAGAGAAGCATCCAAGCCACACGCCGAGATTGGTCAGGGCTGTCGCCGATGCTTTGATTTCGAGGCTGTCCGGTGCTACAATATGACCGGCAACGCGAGGGACTACCCCCTACCCGCCACCGGCAGGAGATTCAAGATGGAGAAGGACGCCAGCCCTCGGCTGACGGAAACCGTTCGGGGCGCCGGCTGAGCTTCGAAGATAGGTCCGGGAGACCTGTACCCAGCCTTGAAAAGCCTCCCCATTATGTCAAACTCGAACGTCATCAGAGGAATGGAAACCCTGGATGACGCCGGGGTATACCGCATTTCTGACGAAATCGCGATCATTCAGACGATCGACTTCTTCACGCCGATTGTCGATGACGCCTACACGTTCGGGCAGATCGCCGCCGCCAACGCACTGAGCGACGTTTACGCAATGGGCGGCCGCCCGATCACGGCGCTGAACCTGCTTTGCTTCCCAATGGAACGCCTGGCGACATCGGTGCTGGAAGAGGTGCTCCAGGGCGGCATGGACAAGATACGCGAGGCCGAGGTCGCCTTGATCGGTGGACACAGCGTCGACGACCCGGAATTGAAGTACGGCCTTTCCGTTACCGGCACCGTCCATCCTGACCGCCTGGTGACCAACGACGGCGCCCGACCCGGTGACCAGCTGATCCTGACGAAACGGCTCGGCACCGGCATCATCAGCACCGCCCTCAAGCGGAAGGCCGCCAGCGGGGACCTCATCGAGCGCGTCACGAGAAGCATGGCGACCCTCAACCGGAAGGCCTCCGAGGTGATGCAGGCGGTCGGCGTGAACGCCTGCACCGACGTTACCGGCTACGCGCTGCTCGGGCACGCCGCCGAGATGGCCGAAGGGAGCGGCGTCAGCCTGAGATTCGACCATTCGACGATTCCCCATTTCCCGGAAGTGCTCGGCTTCGCCAAAGACGGCCTCTGTCCCGGCGGGCTGGCGCGCAACCGGGAGTACTATCAGCCGCACGTCAGCTTCGCCGACAGCATCCCTGAGCACGTCCGCGACATCCTGTTCGACCCGCAGACATCGGGCGGACTGCTGATCTCGGTCAGTGGCGACCGCGCCGCAGATCTGGTGGCGCGGCTGCACGCAAGCGGAGTCGCCGACTCCGCAATCATCGGCGAAGTCGGCGACGGCGCCGCGGGAACAATCTCAGTCATGTGAGTATGCCGGCCATTCCGGCCGGACGACTACCGACACGAAAGGCGGACGGATGCAGGAAAGCGGACCCAGCAACAAACCCAGGGTACTCGTCATCGCCAGCCAGGCGAGCTTCCTCGAAAAGGCAGCGAAGGCCTTGGGAGACGCTTATCAGGTGACCGCCACCGCCGACGCCGCCGAAGGACTCAAGACCGCGCGAACCGACCGGCCTGATGCGATTGTCCTCGGCCATCTCGAACCGCGCGGCAGCGTCTTCGACGTCCACGGCCAACTGCAGGGCGGCTGGCTGACGAGGAACACGCCGTTGCTGGCAATCGATCTTGGCGACGACCGCTGGAAACAGGAAAACGGAGTCGATACCGGTGACGGCACCTATCTGGCGGTCTCGACCTCGGGGACGATCGCCATCAGCACTGTCAAGCCGGCCTCACTGGCGAAGGCGGTCGCCGACAGCCTCGCCGCCCGCGGCAACTCGTTCCGCGCCGCCCTGCTCGACCCCGAGACTTTCTGCGTCACCTGGGAGCAGATTCCGGGCCGCGGCGCCCTCGAGAAGTCCCAGGCGGACTCAATCAGCAATGCCAGGAAGGCCGCCCGCAGCGGCAGGATTCACGGCATCAGTATCACCGATAACCCCGGCGGCAACCCGGCGTATGCCCCTGAGATGCTGGGCACCGAAATCAGGAAGCTGGGCATCGAGCCGCTGGTGCACCTCGCCTGCCGCGACAAGAACCGCAACGAAATGGAGAGCCTGCTCCACGGCCTGACCGCCGCCGACGTCCGCAACGTCCTCGTCCTGACCGGCGACTATCCCTCCAACGAGGGCTTCGGCGGGACTTCGAAACCGGTCTTCGATTTCGACGCGGTGCAGGCACTGCAACTGATCGATACCCTCAACCACGGGCTGCCGCACCAGGTATCGAAGAAGAAGGCGGCGCTGACGGCGACCGACTTCTTTGCGGGGGCGTGCATCTCGCCATTCAAGATAACCGAAGCCGAGCTCATGGGCCAGTACTACAAGCTCGCCAAGAAGATAAAGGCCGGCGCCGCGTTCATCATCAGCCAGGTGGGCTACGACGCCCGCAAGCTCCACGAGATCATCCAGTGGCAGAAGGCGAACGGCCACGACCTGCCGGTGATGGCCAACATCTACGTGCTGCCGCTGGGCGCGGCACGGGCGATGAACCGCAACGGAATACCGGGCTGTGTCGTCACGGACAAGCTGGTGGCCGACATCATCCCCGAGGCCAAGGCGGAGGACAAGGGCAAGGAAGCCCGCTTGCTGAGGGCCGCCAAGATGTACGCAATCGCCAAGGGGATGGGCTGCGCCGGCGCCCACATTGGGGGCCACAACCTCTCCTTCGACCAGGCCGAGTTCATCATCGACAAGGGCGAGGAGCTATTGGCCGACTGGCAGAAGCTGCTGCCCGAGTTCGACTATCCACAGTCGAAGGGCTTCTACCTCTTCGAGCGCGATCCCGAGACCGGCCTTAACAGCGACCGGCCTTCGCCGCGACGGCTGAAGGCGGGTTCGCCTTTCATCTACCGGTTCTCGCGGCTGGTGCACACGATGATATTCAAGCAGCGCAGCCCGCTCTTCAAGCTGATGGGTGGATTTGCCCGGTTTGTCGATAAGCGAGGGGGGATCAAGCGGCTCTTCGGGTTCGGCGAGCACATAGCCAAGGTGGCCCTCTACTCTTGCCAGAACTGTGGGGATTGCGGCCTGACGGACGTCGCCTACCTGTGTCCGACGTCCCAGTGCCCGAAAAACCAGCGCAACGCCCCGTGCGGCGGCAGCTACGACGGCTGGTGCGAGGTCTACCCCAACGAGAAGAAGTGCATCTGGGTCAGGGCCTACGGGCGGCTCAAGCACTACGGTGAGGAAGCGCAGATCGGCGAGCGGATCGTGCCGCCGAACGACTGGCAACTGTGGGAGACCTCTTCCTGGCTGAACTTCTACCTGGGGCGCGACCATACCGCCAAGCGACTTGGCATTCTGCCGCCGGCGAAGAAGTCTTCCGGTTCGGAGAGCCAGGCAGCCGAGGGTTAGCCCGGCCGCCTTACAAGCAGGCAGGCCCGCCCGCCGGAATCGCGATAGGACCGCTCAGGCTCGAAGCCGGTGAACTCGCCACGCAACTCATCCTCGAGGAAGAAATGGTGGGGAATACCGGCCTCACGATGGTCGTCTGGCAGAAGGTAGGTCGCCGGTTCCACCTCGACGCCGTTGACGCCCGCCACCGGGCCGGACTCGTCCCAGATGCTGACGACGGCAAACAGCCGACCCCCCGGCCTCAACACCCGCCCGATCTCGGCAATGGCGCGGCGGATGTCGGCGATGCGGCCGTGATTGAGCACCTGGAAGCTGATGACGGCGTCGAACGAGCATTCGGCAAAGGGGAGCGCCGCCATCTCGCCGAGGACGAGGCGAACACTTGGATGACGAGCGCCCAGGCGTTCGGCGGCGAGCCGGAGGGCGGCCGGTGAGCAATCGAAGCCGGTGAGACCGCAGCCTTGACGGGCGAAGTGCGCCAAGTGGCGGCCGTCACCGCAGCCGAGATCAAGGATACTGGCTACGCCGGACGTCGTGAACGTGTCGTCGAGCCAGCCGACGTCCTCGTGGGGCTGAAGAGTGACGTCGGCGAAGCCGTGGCGATAGGCCTGCTCCCAGCCGGCGGTGTTGTCTTCCATCGGCGCTTACCTTCGCGGCGCGGCGTACCGCCGTCTCAGGTGGGGACGAATCGGGGTGAGAGGACTCGAACCTCCGGCCTCAGCGTCCCAAACGCTGCGCGCTAGCCAACTGCGCCACACCCCGCCATTACCAGTATACCGGGAGCATAGCGCCCTCGGCTACTGGGACAACGCTCTTATCTTCTCGTACTCCACCACTGTCCGGTCCTGAATCTCGGCGATGGTATCGTCGGAGAGATGACGGAACCTGCCCTGTAGCTTAAGGTATTCATCGACCGGCTTGAGCTTGGCGTCCTTGCCCCGCATCTTGTACTGCCCGTTCTCGATCTCGTAGAGAGGGAAGATGCCGTTCTGGACAACCATTCTGCCCAGCTTGACGGATAGCTCGGGTTTGGAACGCCAGCCGGTGGGACAGGCCGAGTAGATGTGAATATAGGCCGGACCGGAAACGGCGATTCCCTTGCGGACCTTCTCTATGAGGTCGAACGGGTAGCTGTGCGAGGCGGTCGCCACATACGGAATACCGTGGGCGGCGGCAATCGCCGGCATGTTCTTCTTCCAGGTCTTCTGGCCGATGCTGACCTTGCCCGCCGGGGAGGTCGTCGTCGACGCGCCGTAGGGAGTCGACGACGAGCGCTGGATTCCGGTGTTCATGTAGGCCTCGTTGTCGAAGCAGATGTAAAGCAGGTCATGGCCACGTTCCAGCGCGCCGGAAAGCGCCTGGAGGCCGATATCGCTGGTACCGCCGTCGCCACCCATGGCGATGACTTTGGTGCCGATGTCCTCGCGGCGGCCCTTCCTGACCAGCGCCTTGTTTCCGGCCTCGATGCCGGAGGCGGTCGAGGCGGCGTTCTCAAACAGAGTGTGAATCCAGGGAACGCGCCAGGAAGTGTGCGGGTACTGCGAGGAGACGACCTCCATGCAGCCCGTCGCCATCGTCACGATGACGTTGTCCGGGAAGGCCTTGGCGGCGAGACGCAGCGCCAGTACCTCGCCGCAGCCAACGCAGGCGCGGTGGCCCGGCGCGAACGGCTCCTTCTCCGGTACGCGACGCACCTTGCTGGCCGGCTTTGTCTGGCTCACTCTCTCACCCCGTACATCTCGAATTCAATCTCGCCGCCCCTTTCGGCGGCCTCGACACCGCGGTTGACCATCTCCTCAAAACCGGCGACGGTGATATCGCGGCCACCCAGTCCGGCGACAAAGCCGGAGACCTTGGGCCGTTTCTCCTCAGTGTAGAGGGCGTTTCGCACTTCAGAGGCGTAGGGTCCACCGGGCCCGCCAAACGAAATCGCGCGGTCGACGACGACCAGTAGATCGGCGCCACGAACGGCCAGGCGGAACTCCTCGAAGGGGAACGGCCTCCACAGCCGGATACTGACCTGGCCGACCTTGCGACCGGCATCCCGCATATGGTCGACGGCGGCCCGGGCCGTCTCGCTGGTGCTACCCATCGTCAGCAGCAGCACTTCAGCGTCTTCGGTGCGATAGGTCTCCACCGGCCGGTACTCACGACCGAACTTCTCGGCGAAAGCAGCCCAGTGCTCGGCGATCACCGGAGGAACTGCCTCCATGCGGACCACCTGGGCCTTCTTCATCTCGGGATAGATGTAGGGCGGGCCGAAGCCACCCATCGTCACCGGCTTGCGCGGGTCGAGCGGGAACGGGTGCTCGTAAGGGGGCAAGAAATCGGCGACCTCTTCTCTGGAAGGCATGATGATCGGCTCCACGACGTGGGTCAGGTAGAAGCCATCGACATGAACCATCACCGGCAGGAGGACGCGTCGGTCCTCACCCATGCGGAATCCGCAGATGACGTTGTCGACCGCCTGCTGGCCGTTCTCAGCAACGATCTGTATCCAGCCGGTGTCGCGCACCGACATCAGGTCGGAGTGGTCACCCCAAACGTTGATCGGCGCCGACAGAGCGCGGTTGGCAACCGACATCACCATCGGCAACTGCATCGCCGAAGCGACATAGAGGACCTCGTGCATCAACTCCAGCCCCTGGCCCGCCGTGGCTGTAAAGGTGCGGGCGCTCACCGCCGAGGAACCGAGACAGGCGCTCATCGCCGAATGCTCCGACTCGACCGGGACATACTCGGCGTCCAGTTCGCCGGAGGCGACGAGATCGGCGAGGTGCTCGACGATGTGGGTCTGCGGCGTGATCGGGTAGGCGGCGACGACATCGACGTTGGCCAGCCCGGCGGCTTCGGCGATGGCGGTGGAGACCTCGATACCGACTCTCTCTCCCATCATTCGCCCTCCTCGACCATGGTGATGACGTCTCTCGGGCATTCCTCGGCGCAGATGGCGCAGCCCTTACACCAGTAGAGATTGGCGTGGAAGAAACCTTCCTCGTCCTCCTCGACGCAGCCCTCGGGGCAGTACACCTGACAAAGCGCACACTTGTTGCACTTCGAGAGGTCGAATGAAGGCGATTGAGAACGCCAGTCACCGGTCTTGTAGACGGCGCTGTTGCCGGGTTCGACGAATATCGAACCGATTTCGATATCACGCCAAGTCGGCTGCTGATCCGAGTTGCTCAAGTAACCCTACTCCTTTACAACGGTTTCCTGGAACGCCCGCTTCATGGCATCAATATTCCTGCCGGCAAGGCGGCCAAAACGATCTTCCAGCGGCGCAACCAGTGAATCCATGGCAACCACCGGGGCAATCTTGAGGAGCGCTCCGAGCATCGTCGTATTGACGATCGGAACGCCGACAACCTCACGGGCAATCACGCTGGCATTGATTACCGCCAACTGCCACTTGTTGCCGAATGTCTCGGCGATTTCGGCGAGCGATTTGCGGGTGTTGATGACGACCGCGCCGTGAGGCTTCAAGCCGGCAGTGACGTCGACGATGTTGAGCAGTGTCGGGTCGAGGACGATGACGACATCCGGCTCAGCGATCTCGGCGCGGACGCGGATCGGCTCTTTGGTGTCGATCCGGTCGAAGGCGACTACCGGAGCGCCGCGGCGCTCCGGTCCGAAGCTGGGGAACCCCTGGGCGTATTTACCCTCGTTGATGGCGGCTCGAGCCAGGAGTTCGGCCGAGGTGACGGCGCCCTGCCCACCACGACCGTGCCACCTGATCTCAACGAGCCCGGCAGTGTCGATCAAATTCCCCTCCGTGTCTCGGAAAACGGCTGCGCCAGCATCCTTGTCCTCCGTATGGAAAGCGCCCCTGGAGCGACTCGAACGCTCGCACCCAGCTCCGGAGGCTGGTGCTCTATCCAACTGAGCTACAGGGGCCCGTGGCCTGTAGACGCGCCAGCGGCTTCCACCGGAAACATCATACCGTACGGCGCCCAGGCAGGGCAAATTCTGCGCTCGACCAGTGAATTAGTGGCACCTTACCAGTATCACCCATCATTGTGAACCAGAGCACGAACTGCGCCGGATTTCTCACGGATGTATGTTTTGGAAATCGAGGAAACGACTCGAGGCTAAGGATTGGGGATCAGGCTCGAGCAGTTTCAAGCGTTATGTAAAGAGAACGGGGAAGAGATGGTCGAGAATCATGGCCGGGGGATGGGCGAGACCTCGCCAGCCTAAGTATAGCGGAGGATGAGGTAGAGCCAGCAGATGCCGACGACGCCAATCATCGCCGGAAAGGAGAACTTCATGTAGCGGCCCCAGCTGATGGGGTATCCCTCGCGAGCGGCAACGGCGGTGCCGACGACATTAGCCGAAGCTCCGATCGGGGTGGCGTTGCCGCCGATATCGGCGCCGAGTGCCAAGGTCCACGCCATGGTCCTCAAAGGAAGCTTGGCAGACGCCAACCTTTGCAGTACGCCGACCATCGTCGCGGCGAAGGGGATATTGTCCACGATCGCCGAGGCGAAGGCAGATACCCACAGAATTATTGGTATCACGAGGAAGATATTGTCGTCAGCGACGTTCGCTATGAAATCCGCCAGAAGCGTCAGCGAACCGGTCCCCTCCAGTCCGCCAACGACAATGAACAGACCGATGAAGAACACGAGCGTCCGCCAGTCCACCCTTCTCATCATGTGCCCGGCTTTGCGGAAACCGGCTACCAGCGTCAACCCGGCGGCGATTACGCCGACAAGGGCAACCGACAGTCCGGTCATCGCGTGGGTCACCAGCAGGACGACGACGAAGATGAAGATGGCGCTGTTGATCGAGAACATCCGGCGGTCTGTGATTGCCTCCGAGGGATCGGGATAGCGCTGGGTGGTGTCCAACGCTTCAGTATCTTGTGACGCCCGGAGCGACTTGCGGAAGGCGAAGTAGAAGAAAGCCAGGGTGAGGAGCATGCCGATCCAGGCAATCGGGCCGGTGTTGGAGAAGAAGTCAAAGAAGGTATAGCCGAACGAGGTACCGATAATGATGTTGGGGGGATCACCGCTCATCGTGGCCGCACCTCCGACGTTGGAGGCAAAGATCTCGGCGATGATTATTGGAACCGGATCAAACTTCAGCATCCTCGCCAGTTCTATGGTCACAGTCGCCAGGAAGAGAAGCACCGTGATGCTGTCGATGAACATCGCCAGGAAGCCGGAGAGGAGCATGAAGGTGATCAGGATGGGGACGACCTTGTAGTTGACCTGCTTGGCGAGTAGAAGGCACAGCCAGCGGAAGAAGCCGACTTCGCCGAGGCCTTCCACCATGACCATCATGCCGCCAATGAAGATGATGGTCTGCCAGCTGATGCCCATGATCAGGTGACCCTGACCTTCCAGCGGTGCAACCAGGGAGTGCTCTCCTCCCCCGTACCAGAAATCCAGTTGGCCGACCGCGCCGAGATTTAGAATACTGACGACATCTTCAGGCCTTTGCAGGATGATGAGGAAGACGACAACGAGGACGAGGCCGGCACCGACCAGCGCCGGGATGTAGCGGTGCCATTTGTCGGTGATGACGGCGATGAACATCACCACGAAGATGATGACCGCGAGGACCTGAGCGACTGCTTCCATCTAGCGCGTGCTTCCTTCCGACAAACCCCAAGCCATCACGGGCACACTGGGGAGCATTATAGCAGAAACCAGCCTAGTGAGGAGGCCGGCTGAAGTCAGGTCAGCTTGACCTCAGCCGCCGCCCAAGCCGGTGTTGAAGAGCGCGTAAGCCCCGTAGAGATAGAGCCCGAGAAGGAGCACCGCGTACCAACTGACGACGCGGAAGGTCTTGCGCCGCCGGCGAAGCAGGATTCCGACGGCGACGATCGCCGTCATGACGGAAACGATGACAGCGGTAGTGGCATGGGCTCCGGAGACCGACGACAGCACCGGCCCGGTGGTGAAGAAGAGGTCGATTGTGAAGAGATGGGCGACGTCGAGCATATTGGCGCCGAGGATATCGGCAACGGCGAGGTCGATGGCACCGATGCGGAAGGCGGCGATGGCGATCACCAGTTCCGGCATCGAGGTGGCGATTGCCAGCAAGAGCGAGCCGACGAAGCTGGCGCCCCAGCCGGTAACGGCGGCGATGTCGTTGGCGACGTAAGGGAGGAAGATACCGGCGGCAATGATGGCGAGAGCCGACGCCGCCAGCTTCACCCAGACCTGCCACATCGGGCCGCCGACGACGCTGACCGGCTCGCCGGCGATGGCGACGGTCGCTGAGTCCACTCCGGTCTCGGCGCCGCCCCGGCGCATGATGAACCAGATCCCGGCGAGGTAGACGACCATGATGACGAGCGTCGGCACGCCGACCCAACCGAGGGCGGCGCCGTCGAGGGCGCCGGCGAAGCGAACGCTGAAGCCGGCGCCGGCCATGAGAAGTATTCCCATCCCCGCCAACGGCAGGTGGCTGAGGCTGGCCTTACTCAGCACCGGGCCGCCGCGGCTGAGGACGTCGAGCACGACCAGTATCGTCAGATTGAAGAGGGTGCTGCCGAGGAGGGTGCCGACGCCGAAGTCCGGACCGAAGCCCCGGGTCTCGACAAGGGTGACCGAGCTGATCCCGGTGACCAGTTCCGGCATCGAGCTGATGACGGCGAGCAGCATCAGGCCGACCCGGACGCGGCCGAGGCCGGTGCGCTCGGCGATGATGTCACCGTAGCGGGCGGCCTTGCTGCCGGCGATGATGATGACGATCGACAACCCGATGAACTGGAGCCAGACCAAGCGGCAATACCCCCGGTGACAACGTTGCAGGACCGCCGTGAGGACGCAATGCGGCACAGCGGCCCGTGCCTGATATTATAGCGCATCCAGCGGGGCGATACTCGGACTGCACCGGCGAGCAGGCTCTTCGTCGGCGGGGGCTGATCTAGCCGACCGTGCCGCGAAATTGTAACACTGTCGTTACTTCGCGTGGGGGTGTTTTTACTTGGTCGTTACCGAGCGGGTGTATTCTCATGTCATACAGTATTCTTCTTCATTCCCTGTTGAATAAGCCCGGCAGCGCCGCCGGGCTTATTCATGTTCCGAGCCTGGCCCTGAGATCTCCCCAACCCCGAAGAACTTGCGATTCCGCATGGCCCGGCCCTGTGGAGCACTTTCGACCATCCCCTCTAGTCCCCCTTCCTGGCCAAGGGGGGATTTAGATGCCAGGGGAACACCCCCAAGGCCCCCGCCAAAGGGGGCGAAGCCCCATTGGGACACCCCACTTTCAGGAGGCGAGGGCGATCTCGGAAATGTGACGACGACCGTCCCGCCAAGACAACCCACAAACTTGACAGCGTGGCGAGCCCAACCCTATTATTTGAACTAGCTCTGGGAACGTGCGCCGGACGCCCGGGCCCGGGCCATCAGCGGGGACCTGTCACCCGGAATCCACCAAGTCAAGACCGGAGCCGACATGGCGTTACCGGAACGGCGGATTCTCATGAGCCCCTGGGGGATGACGCGAATGCCGAAACAGGATGCGGCAACAAGAAAGGCAATGGCAGCTGCTGAAGCAGCCCGGACCGAGACGGTGCGGCGAATACTGGCGCGGCACACGGCGGCCCAGGACCGGCTCCTGCCGATCCTGCTCGCCATCCAGGAGGAAGTCGGCTACCTGCCTGCGGACGGCATCGCCGCAATCGCAGAGTTCCTCGGCAGCGATGCCGGACAGATATACTCGGTGGCATCCTTCTACTCCCAGTTCCGGCTGACCCCGGTGGGCCGGAACCACATCCGGCTGTGTCGCGGCACCGCCTGCCACGTTCGCGGCGCTCCCCGAATACTCGACGAGTTGGTGACGGCGACCGGCCTGGCAGAAGGCGAGACCTCGGCCGATCTCGAGTACACCTTAGAGACGGTCGCTTGCATCGGCTGCTGCGCGCTGGCACCGGCGGTCAAGGTCAACGATGACGTCCACGGCGAAATCACTCCAGATCGCGCCAGGGAGATCGTCGCCAACCTCGACGGTAAGGATCCCGATGGCGGCTAGCCCCCCGACCGTCCTCGTCTGCCAGGGCACCGGCTGTGTCTCGGCGGGCGCCGAGAAGGTCTTGGCGTCGCTCCGCGCCGAGGTTGAGAAACTCGGCATCGGCGACCGGATCGAGGTGCGGGGTACCGGCTGCCACGGTCTCTGCCAGGCGGCGCCGCTGGTGGTCATCGAGCCGGAGGGCATACTCTACACCAAGGTCACCCCGGAAGACGCTGCCGATATCGCCGCCTCACTGACCGAGGCTGGTGGGCGCGTCGAACGGCTGCTCTACCACGATAGCATCATCGATCGCCAGTTGGCGATCTTTCGCGACATCCCCTTCTACTACAAGCAGCAGCGCCACGTGCTGCGTAACTGCGGCAACATCGACCCCTCACGGATCGAGGACTACGTTGCCGCCGGCGGCTACGACGCGCTGCGCAGGGCGCTTGGCGACATGTCACCGGCGGAGATCATCGACGAGGTGACACGTTCCGGGCTACGCGGTCTCGGCGGCGCCGGTTTCCCGGCGGGCCGCAAGTGGCAGGCCTGCCGTGACCAGGCGTCCGACGAGAAATACGTCATCTGCAACGGCGACGAGGGGGACCCCGGCGCCTTCCAGGACTGCGCCGTGATGGAAGGCGACCCCCACGCCGTGCTCGAAGGGATGATGATCGCCGGCTACGCCGTTGGCGCCCGCCGGGGCTACGTTTTCGTCAGGGCGGAATACCCCCGCGCGGTGGCGCGACTGCGCGGGGCAATCACGCAGGCCGGTGACAGTGGATACCTCGGCGAGAATATCCTCGGCAGCGGCTTCGATTTCGACATCCGGCTCGTCCAAGGCGCCGGGGCATTCGTCTGCGGCGAATCGACGGCGCTGGTGCAGTCGATCGAAGGCCAACGAGGAATACCCAGGGCGTTTCCCCGTCCGCGAACAACCGAGGCCGGCTTGTGGGGCAAACCGACGCTGCTCAACAACGTCAAGACGTTGGCCAATGTCCCCCTCATCGTCAATCACGGCGCCGACTGGTTCGCCAGTCGCGGCAGCGAACACTGCAAGGGGACAGCGATCTTCTCGCTGGCGGGAAACGTAGCCAACACCGGCTTGGTCGAAGTGGCAATGGGCACCCGGCTCCGTGAGATCATCTACGATATCGGCGGAGGGATACCCGGCGACCGGGCCTTCAAGGCGGTGCAGACCGGCGGCCCGTCCGGCGGCTGCCTGCCGGCGGAATTGCTCAATCTGCCGGTCGACTTCGATTCGCTGACCGAGGCGGGAGCGATGATGGGTTCCGGCGGAATGGTCGTCATGGACCAGGACACCTGTATGGTCGACGTCGCCCGCTACTTTCTCGACTTCACCCGGCGCGAGTCCTGCGGCCAGTGCGTACCGTGTCGCGTCGGCACGAACCAGATGTTTGAAATCCTCGATGGCATCTGCCGTCGCCAAGGCCGCGATGGCGACATCGAGTTGCTCGAGGAACTGGGACTGTCGATTGCCAAGACGTCGCTGTGCGCCCTGGGAAAGAGCGCTCCCAACCCGGTGCTGACGACGATACGGTACTTCCGCGACGAATACGAGGCGCACCTCCACGGAGACCACTGCCCCGCCGGGGCCTGCTCCTCATACCAGTAGCCGCAGGACGAGATGAACAAGGTCGAGCTGACAGTCGATGGCAAGCCGGTAACCGCCAACGCGGGGACGTCCGTCCTGACGGCGGCGCTGGCCAACGACATCTACATCCCGCACCTCTGCCACCATCCGGAACTGCCGGGGCAGGGAACCTGCCGGCTGTGCATGGTGGAGATCGAGGGCCGGGGCATGGTGACCGCCTGTCGGATGGCGGTTGAGCCGGAGATGAAGGTGACGACGAAGAGTCCCGAGATCGACCGGGCGGTCCGGCCGGTGGCCGAGTTGCTCGTCGCCAACCATCACATCAGCTGCCGCGGCTGCCCGTCCAACCGCAAGTGCCAGTTGCAAACGCTAATGGCCAAACTCAAGATCGCCAAGCGGCGCGTGCGCCGTCTCCGGCTGCCGGACTCCCAGCGCCCACTGGACACGTCCGGCCCTTGCTTCGACTACGACGCCGACAAGTGCATTCTCTGCGGCATCTGCATCGAGACCTGCCGGGCGCTTCACGAGGACAGCCTCCTCCGCTTCATGAACCGTGGCAGCGAGACGGTGGTCGCCTTCTTCGGCGACAGGTCAAACTGCGAGACGTGCCTCGAATGTGTCCGGCGCTGCCCGGTGGGTGTGCTGCTGCCGAAGTAGGCAACGCTCCCCCTTGCATCCGGCGGCCTCTGCGGCTACCATGCCAGTACCCATTTCAGCCTAACGGGTGTCGAGACAACAGGAGGCCGCAGCCGCCATGAAGTACCGGAAACTGGGCGGACAGGGAATCGAGGTCGGCGTTATCGGACTCGGCGCCGAACACCTGGAGAAGTCATCCCGCGAGACGATAGCTTCAGTGGTGGACGTGGCCATGGAAGCCGGCGTCAACTACACCGACCTCTTCATGGCGTCGCCCGACGTTCGCGACCATTTCGGGGCAGCGCTCGCCGGACGACGGGAGCGGATGATGATCGCCGGCCACCTCGGGGCGACGATGAAGGACGGGCAGTATTTCCGCTCCCGTGACACCGACTATTCGGAGCGGTACCTCGATGACCTGCTGACGCGGCTGCGGAGCGACTACATCGACGTCTTGATGCTCCACTTCGTCGACAATGACGCCGACTTCGACCACGTGTTCGGCGACAGCGGACTGCTGGAGCTGGCGAAACGCCTTCGGAAAGCCGGCAAGGCACGAATGCTCGGCCTCAGCAGCCACGTCGCGCCGGTGTCACTGCGGGCGGTGCGAAGCGGCGAGATCGACGTCCTGATGTTTCCCGTCAATCCAGCGCTCGACACGCTACCGGGGGACCTGCAGATAGAGGCGCAGTGGAACGACGCCACCTTCGGGGAAGTCGCCACCGAGAAGGCCTCCCTCGCCAGCGACCGGCAGGGGCTGTACCACGCCAGTGCCGCCGCCGGGGTCGCCGTGGTGGCGATGAAGCCCTACTACGCCGGCCGCCTGTTCGTCGCAGGCAACCCGAGTGGAATGGTCTTGACGCCGGTACAGTGCCTCGCCTACGCGCTCGACCGGCCGGGAGTGACGACGGCGGTACCCGGCTGCCGCACCGCCGACGAGATGCGGGCAGCGCTCGCCTATCTCGACGCCGACGACGAGGAGCGGGACTACTCCTCGATCCACGACAACCCGGTCTGGAAGCTCCGCGGGAGTTGCACATACTGCAACCACTGCCTGCCCTGCCCCGAGGGCATCGACATCGGCAACGTCACCCGGCTGGCCGACATCGCCAGCTACCAGGCCAACGAGGCGATCATTGCCGATTACGAAGCGCTGCCGGTCACCGCCGCGTCCTGCACCGAGTGCGGCATCTGCAGCGACCGTTGCCCCTTCGAAGTGGACGTAGTTGCCAACATGGATAGGGCGATCAAGGTCTTCGGGGACTGACGCCTTCTCTCATCAGGATTCACCACCGGGGCTCCGTGGTTGATCAGGATACCCGTTTCTTGACAGCCCCTCGCGTCCGTGCTAGTTTGACGACAGCCGATACCTAGAGTAGCTAGGTATAGACCCGCGAGCTGCAGCGTGCTGGTATCCGGAAGAGCGAAAGTGGCCCCGACAGACAACGACGACATCCTGATCGGTGAGGATATCCACCTCTCGTTCGGCGGCATCCGCGCCCTCGACGGGGTGGACTTCAAGGTAGCCAGGGGCCGGATTGTCTCCATCATCGGGCCCAACGGCGCCGGCAAGACCTGTCTGATCAACTGCCTCACCGGCTACTACCGCCCCCAAAAGGGAAGGATCGTCCACGCCGGTCGCGATATCCTCGGTCTGCGACCGCACCAGGTCGCCGGACTCGGCATCAGCCGCACCTTTCAGGACCCGACGACATACCCATCGATGACGGCGCTCGAGATATTGATGGCCGCCCGCTACCGGCACACCGGCGCCGGGATGCTCGACGCGATGGTACACTTCGGGCGGAGCCGGCGGGAGGAACTGGCCAACCGGCGCATCGTCGAGGATATCATCTCTTTCGCCCACATCGAGGAACTGCGCCAGGTCCCGGTGGCGGCGATGTCCTACGGCCAGCGCAAGCAGGTCGAAATCGCACGCGCGCTGGCGATGGAACCGCAGATACTGGTGCTCGACGAGCCGATGAGCGGCCTCGACGAAGTGATGAAGGAGATCGTCTCCGACCTGATACTGGCGACCTTCAACCGGGGAACGACCGTGATCCTGGTAGAACACGACATGCCGACGGTGATGGAGCTTTCGCACGCGATCATCGTCCTCGACTACGGGCGGAAGGTGGCCGAGGGGACACCGCTCGAAATCAGCCGCGACCGACGCGTCACCGAGGCCTACCTCGGCACCGGTGCAGGAGCGCCGTCGGATGACGGCGGGGAGGGCTGAGCGACAGTGGACGGCGCCACGGTACTTGCCCAACTGGTCCTTTCGGGGATACTGGTCGGCAGTGTCTACGGGCTGACCGCCCTCGGCTTCGTCGTCACCTACCGCAACGCCAGCGTCTTCAACATCGCCTACGGACAGTTCGCCGTGCTAGGTGCCTTCCTCGCCTGGACGTTCATCGGGTCTCCCCAGGAGCCGCGCCTGCCGCTGCCGCTGGCGCTGCCGCTGACGCTGGCGGCGGTCGTCCTCTTTGGACTGGCGGTAGAACGCCTCCTCTTCCGGCGGATGATCGGCCGGCCGCTGTTCGCCACCTTCATTCTGTCGCTGGGCCTGCTGGGGCTGCTGCACGGCACGACGATGATGATTTGGGGGCCGGAAGTTCGCATGCTGGCGACAACGGTGCCGAGCGGCCCGATCCATATCGGCAGCCTGGTCGTCTCTCAAGAGTACGTCTGGAGCTTCGTGATCGCGGTGCTGGCGACGCTGGGCTTCGTCGTCTTCTTCAAACGCACCCGGCTCGGGTTGGCGATGCGGGCCGCCTACGAGAACCAGACGGCGGCGCGCTGCCTCGGCGTCAGTGCCAGCATGAACTCGCGAATAACCTGGGTGCTCTGCGCCGTGATCGCGACCATCGGCGGGGTGCTGATGGCAACCGTCAGCGGAGTCAGCATCTCGCTCAGCGAGCTCGTGATGGTCGTCCTGGCGGTAGTGCTGCTGGGCGGGCTCGACTCGTTTCTCGGCGCCATGATCGGTGGGCTCCTGTTGGCGGTCGGCTCCAACCTGGCGACCTACTACCTGGCGCCGCTACTGCCCGGCATCGGAAGCGTCTTCGGCATGATACTGATCATGCTGGTACTGCTGATCCGGCCCAGCGGACTGCTCGGCGCACGACCGATCGAGAGGGTGTGAACGTGCGCCGAAGAGGACGCGGCAAGACCGACTACGCCAAAGAGATAGCCCTCATCGGCTCAGGGCGACAGTGGTCGACGCTGGCTGTTTTCCTCGCCCTGCTGGTGGTACTGCCGTTCGTCCTCCGCGGAAGCGGCAACCTCAGCTGGCTAAGCTTCATCAACTTCACGATGATCACGTTGATCGCGGTGCTCGGGCTCAACATCACCACCGGCATGGCCGGCCAAGTCAGCCTGGGACATTCGGCGTTTGTCATGGTCGGCGGCTACCTGGTAGCGCTACTGACGCTCAACGCCGGCTGGCCGGTGCTGGCGGCATTGCCGGTGGCGGCGGTGCTGACGGGGGTGATCGGTCTGGTGGTGGCGGCGCCGACCTTCCGCCTCAAGGGATTCTACGTGGCAGTCGTCACCCTGGCATTCCTCTTCATCGCCCAGTTCGTGCTGCGCAGCCTCGACGTCACCGGCGGTATCCACGGCATGATCGGGATTCCGTCACCGGTGATCGGCGGGCTGACAATCAGGACCGACGTCCAGTGGTACTTCCTGTTGCTGCCGCTGGGACTGCTGGCGGTAGTCGCCTCGGCCAACATCGGCCGGTCGCGAATCGGCCGGGCGTTCCTGGCGATCCGGGACAACGATGTCGCCGCCGCCGGGCTGGGCATCAACGTGCCGCTGACGCGGCTGCGGGCGTTCTTCATCGGCTCGCTCTACGCCGGGTTGGCCGGCGGCCTCTGGGTGAGCTACGTCCACGTCATCCGCACCGACCAGTTCACCGTCTGGGACTCGATCTGGTATCTGGGGATGATCGTCATCGGCGGCGGCGGCAGTACCGCCGGAGCGGTCGCCGGCGTTCTCTTTCTGCGTTTCGTCGGGCAATTCCTCCACGTCATCGGCACCTCCGGCTGGATACCGGCGAGCAGCAACCTCTCTGTCTACGTGACCTATACGATCTACGGGCTGGCGATTGTCCTCTTCGTCTCCTTCCAGCCGATGGGGTTGATCGCTATCTGGCGGCGAATCAAGATAAGCTACAAGCGGTGGCCGTTCGGGGTCTAGCGCCCCGAACCGGAGGACCGAATGCTCGTCGTAAACAACGTGAAGGCGGTCTACGGAGGCGTCGTCCTGGCGTTGGACGACGTCTCGATGCGCATTGAGGACAATAGCTGCGTCGTCCTGCTGGGGAGCAACGGCAGCGGCAAATCGACCATGCTGAAGAGCATCTCCGGGGTGCTGCGGGTCGAGGAGGGGGAGCTGACCGAGGGCACGGTGGAACTCGACGGGCGGCGGATCGACAAGCTGACACCGGAGCAGATCGCCGGCCTGGGGGTGTGCCACGTCCTGCAGGGAAGATCCGTCTTTCCGCAGCTGACGACCGAGGAGAACCTGAGAATGGGCGCGTACCTGCGGCGCGACAAACAGGAAGTGAAGCGTGACCTGGCACGCATCTACGAGTACTTTCCGCTGCTGGAGCCGCTGCGCGGCCGCAAGAGCGGCTATCTCTCCGGGGGGGAGCAGCAGATGCTGGTCATCGGGCGGGCGCTGATGGGCCGGCCCCGGGTGATGCTGCTCGACGAGCCGTCACTGGGGCTGGCGCCGTCGCTGATCGGCGAGATATTCGCTTTGCTGAAGCGGATCAAGGCGGAAGAGGCGACAACGCTCCTGATCGCGGAACAGAATGCCGCCGCGCTGGAGATTGCCGATTATGGCTACGTCCTCCAGAACGGCCGCGTCTCCGCCAGCGGAACAGCGGCGGAACTGGCCGGCGACAGGGCCATCCGGGGCGCCTATCTCGGCCTCAACGAGGAGGGGTCGTTCCTCAGTCGGCACGACGTGAAGAAGCCGGGCAACGAGGGCCGGCCCGCCTGACGCGGCCGACACCCCGAACAGACGGCGGGTCAGGGGGCGCGCCCGCGCGGCGCGCCCCCCGTAGCCTAGCGCTACTTGTCGATCCCCTCGAAGGTCCGCGGCAATTCGATGGGCTCACTGACGGAGACGGTGCCATCGGCGGTGAAGCGGGCGATCTTGATGCTGGAGACGCCGACGCGGCGGTCCGGTCCGTAGCCGAAGCCCACGGCGTTGCCGCCGGTGTCGATCACGGTCAGGGCGTTAAGGGCGTCGTAGATGGCGGCGCTATCCAGATTGTCCCAGCCGACGTCGTCCACGGCCTTCTCGACGGCAGCGGTGAGAACGGACTTGAAGGTCATCACGAGGAGGTTGTCTGACCAGGTGCCTTCGGGTTCGCCAGCCCATTCCATGATCTCTGTGTAGAGTGCGGCGGCCTCGGTGCCGTCCGAATACGGCACCTCGGAGCGGTAGATGTTGAGCCCGGTGGCGCCAGGACCGACCATTTCGAGGAGCTGATCGGCGACGACGTACTCGTTGAAGGCGAGTGGTATCTGGCCGGCCATCTCGAGACCATGATAGGCGGCGATGCCGGCGGCGGCATTGCCGGAGACGCCCATCATCCAGATGTAGTCAACCTCGGCGTCACGCAGCCTCAAGAACTGCGGCGTGAGGTCTATCGAGCGGATCGGATAGCCGACCAACTCGATCTCGACGCCTTGCTTTCTCACCCACGGCTCCGCGGTGCGCCAAAGCTGCCCGGTGGGAACGTCTTCCCAGTAGAGGGCGCCGATCTTGGGCATTCCCGGCCCTTCGTGGTTTTCAAGCACCCACTTGACGTAGCCGGCGAAGCCGTCCGCCATCGGAATCGGCAGGCCGAAGAAGCGTCCCGGCGGGACGAAGCCCTCCGACTGGATCGCCGAGGCAGTGATGATAACGGCCTCGTCGGCGACGATGTCGGCCATCGCGCCGAGCAGGTAGTAGTCCTCGACGGCGAAGTAGATCAGCGGGTCGAAGGAATCGCGCAACTCCTTGTAGGCGCTAATGGCGCCCTCGGGAGTACCGCCGTTATCGATGATCCTCCATCTTACGGGAACGCCGTCGATACCGCCCTCAACCTCGTTGATGTAGTTGAGGACGTGCTCCAGCTCCTCGATCACGGCAATGACGTCGGCCGGAGCGGGTCCAGTCTGGCCTCCGGTGATGCCGATGCGAATCTCAGTCCCTTCCGGTGCTCCCGAGCTGCAGCCGAGTGTCCCCACCAGGAAGACGAGCACCAGCGCCGCGCTGGCGAACAGCCCCCACCACTTACCACCTCTCTTCATTGGCTCCCTCCCTGTCGGTTATTCAGGACGCTTCCTGTTTCCCAGGCAAGAATCACGAATAGAACGATATGCCGACCATCGGCCCGGTGGCGCCGACCATCGCCGGCGTGTACGGGGTGGTGAAGACCTCGACGCAATCGTAGCGGCCGGCGATCATCTCACGGAGTTCTTCGGCATCACCGTTGCCGTTGGAATAGTGGACCATGACGTGCAGCGGCTGGTCGACGTCGACGTAGCGGTCGATAAGATCGACGAGCCGACCGATGGAGTTGCGCCTGCCCCGGACACGGGCGACAACCTCGGTCTGGCCGGTATCGTCGACGAAGCCGATGATGGGCTTGACGTTGAGCATCTCGCCGATACTGCCGGAGCGGGGAGCGCGGCCCATGTTGATAAGGTACTTGAGGGTGTCCAGTGCTGCCAGATAGATGACGCGCGAGGTCATGTCGCGGACGGTCTCGACAACCTGATCGAGGCCGGCACCGCGGGCCGCGGTGCGGGCGGCCTCGAGGACGATAAAGCCGAGGGCTCCCGCCGAGGTCTTGCTGTCGACGATCTCAATGCGGAGGTCGGGGCTTTGAGCACGCATGTGCTTCCGCGCCAAGTAGGCCGATTCCTGGGTGGCCGTGAGCACACGGGAGACAAGGATGCAGATGATGGAGTCGGTCGATTCGGCGAGTTCGGTGAAGACATCGATGAAATCGCCGGGGCTGACTGCCGAGGTGGTGGGTTGTTTCTCAAACGTCTCAAAACGGCGGCAAATCTCCTCGAGAGTGATATCGTGGCCGTCACGGTGGAGTTGACCGTCAATGACGAGGCCGACGGGGACAATGTGGATACCGTACTCCTCGACGACGTCGGGGGGCAGGCAACTGGTGCTGTCGGTGACGATTCCTACTTGCGACATCAGCCTACCGGAATCAGCGCCGGCAGGGCGATGCGAGCCCGAGTGCCGACACTGACCGCCCGAACCGATACCTAGAGTGTCTATGCATAGCGATTCAATGTATGATAATCAGCCGAAGGACTCTTGTCAATAGGCGGCGGCAGTCGCTCAACGCCCGCTATCCATAGTCCTGCTCCGTTCGTTATCCGGCCTTGACACGCGCACCGCGTCCGACTAGAATGAACGCCATCATGCTTGACTCGTCGTTGCCCGACCTCACATGGGAAACCTTGACCCAGCCGCAGGAGGGACGAAATGGGACTGTCACAGTTGGACCAAGACCTCACCGATACTCAGAAGGCAGTGCAAACCGCCACCCGCGAGTTCTGCATGGCGGTATGGCGACCGGCCGCCATTCAACTCGACAAGCTGGCCGATCCGGCGGACGTCATTGCCCCCGGCTCCGTCTTCTGGGATGTCTTCCGCCAGACACGCGCGTGGAACCAGGCACAGCAAGGCGGCGGCGAGGTTCCGGACGCGCTCAGCTACATCCTGATGACGGAAGAGATGGCCTATGCGTCGGTCGATTTTACCATCGGGATCGGCGTCGCCGCCTTTCCCTTCCCCTACGCAATGATGTCTCGCGACCAGTCGGTGAGGGACATGGCACGCCAGTTCCAGGAGGACACTGAGGCGAAGATCATCGGCTGTTGGGCGATCACCGAACCGGACCATGGCTCCGATTGGCTGATCGACGGAGACAGCCCGGACGACCCGAAGCGTACCCCGCAGGTCAGGGCGAGGCTTGACGGTGACGAATACGTCGTCAACGGCCAGAAATCCGCCTGGGTGAGTAACGGCACGATCGCTACCCACGCCGCCCTCTTCCTCAACGTCGACCTGGGCGACGGCACGACCGGCAACGGCATCGCCGCCATCCCGCTGGACTACCCCGGCATCAGCCGCGGCAAACCGTGGGACAAGCTCGGCCAGCGGGCGCTCAACCAGGGTGAAATCTTCTTCGACGACGTCCGTATCCCGAGGGAGAACGTCGTCTGCTCAAATCCGACCGAGTACCGGATCCAGTGGGAACGCACCCTCGCCTCAGCCAACGCCAGCATGGGGACCATATTCGTCGGCGTTGCCCAGGCGGCTCTCGACGAGGCGTTGCGCTACGCCGGGGAGCGCGTCCAGGGCGGCAAGGTCATCTTCGAGCACCAGAGCGTCAAGGCTCGGCTGTTCGATATGTTCACACAGGTGGAGGCGGCACGGTCACTGGCACGGCGCGCTTCCCTCTACAACTTCAACAATCCGAACAACCCGGCGCTGCAGTACTCGATTGCCTCCAAGATCTTCTCCACCGAGACCGCCTTCAAGGTGGCCAGCCAGGCCATTCAGATATTCGGCGGCACTGGCCTCTCGCGTGACTCCGTGATCGAGAAGATATTCCGCGACGCGCGGATGGCGATGGTCGAGGACGGGGTCAACGAAACGCTGGCACTGACCGGCGCTGAGAAACTGCGTCAATAGGCCAGGCCTGCCGAATTGACAGCCAACCACAGACCAAAGTACCATATTTCCGGTGACGCTGAATGAGGTGCCGTCTACGCATGTGTCGAGGCGGGTTGCTCGGAAGTCGCCGGCAATTGAACGACAAGGAGATTCGGTAAATGCCAGAAGACGCGGAGCTGATTGACGCTGCGACAAGAGACGAATTCCGCCAAGAGGTCCGTTCCTGGCTGATGGAAAACCTGCCTGAGGGGTGGGGAACGCCGGCATACGTAGGGCCAAAGACTACGAAGGAAGTACACGAGGCGGGCCAGTCATGGGTCAGAAAACTCTACGACGCCGGCTACACCGCCATGAGCTTCCCCAAGGAGTACGGCGGCAACGAGCGCCCGGAATGGCAGCGCCGGATTATCGGCAGCGAGATGCGGCGCACCGGCACCCCAGGAGGGCCGTCATCCAATGTCCTGGTAGCGGCTTCAGCAATCCTCCAATCAGGACAGGAATGGCAGAAGAAGCGCTTCCTTGCGCCAATGTTCCGCGGTGACGAGGCCTGGGTACAAGGCTTCAGTGAACCCAACGCCGGCTCGGACCTGGCCAACGTCCAGACCACCGCCGTACGTGACGGTGACGAGTGGGTCGTCAACGGCCAGAAGGTGTGGAACAGCTTCTGGGAATTCGCTGACTTCGGGGTGGTCGTCGTCAAGACGGACATGGAAGCGCCGCGGCACCGCAACCTCAGTTACTTTATCTTCGATACCAAATCGCCGGGTTACAGCGCCCGGCCGCTGAGGCAGCTGACGGGCGGTTCGGAGTTCTGCGAGATGTTTTTTGACAACGTCCGCATCCCCCATGAGAACCTGCTGGGTGAAGTGAACAAGGGCTGGTACGCCGCCATGGCAACCCTCATCGCGGAGCG
>SDBV01003282.1_pt1 | contig 23969 bp, 28 predicted proteins | sample 2277081 | NCBI WGS metagenome assembly SDBV01 (sample SAMN10402039, study PRJNA504765) | marine sediment metagenome | isolation source: marine sediment core GS10_PC15, 223 cmbsf | place: Arctic Ocean: Southern Knipovich Ridge | collected 2010 | reverse complement strand
CGTTTGTTGGTGGCAATCCGCATGTCAGAAACGGTCCGGTTCTTATTGTCGGTCAGAGCCTCCACGAGAATCCCGATCCCCCCATGTCCATAGATCTCGTAAGTAATCGCTTCAAAATCGGCCTGGTCAGCGCTGGAGGCTTTTTTGATATTTCTGTCGATATTGTCGTTGGGGACATTCGCCTGTTTTGCCTTCTGGATCGCTAGTCTAAGACGGGCATTCGATTTGGGGTCGGGGCCTCCCGTTTTTACCGCGCTGATGATCTCCTTAGCCATCTGAGAGAAAACCTTCCCCTTTTGGGCATCAGCCCGCTCTTTTTTGTGCTTGATATTTGCCCACTTACTATGTCCAGCCATGTGTTACTTCCTGAAAAAATGGTGTTTGTTTTGTTTCTCCCAAGCTCTCGCCTCTTCATACTGGGCAAACTCACGCTCTTTTTCGCGAAATTCAGACCCATGAAAACGGGTCCTCCCATACACATCGATTGTGGGAAGGACAACACTGTGTACCATCTCATGGTAGAGGACAAAAGAGACGAAAACCCTCGGGAAAAAGGGGTCGTCTAAAATCCGGTGCATCTTGACAAGCTGCATCCTCCCCACATATTGCCCGAAGGTGACCTGTCTCCGGTTATTCCTTCCATGCTCCCCATACCAGGTATACGAAAGAGAGAGCTTCCCCCCGAAATAGGTGTTGTTGACCTCGTCATAGAGCTCGGCCAGATTGTAGACCCTCCCATCCAAAACAACGCCCCTTGGATCTACTTGATCAGGAGCATCGTGGTTCTCGCTCTGGTCATGGATATACCTTTTGAGAACCTTGTCATGAGGGGAGTTTTTCCGATAACTCCCCCGAATATAAGCTGAAATGGCCTCTATCACCTCATCTGGAGCATCTAAAAACATCTTGTGGGCAGAAAGACGGACCCACCTTCCCCGTTTTTCAAGGACTCTGAGAACCGTCCTACGATTCTTGTTCACCTTCAAGTCGAGGTGGAGGGCCGATTTTTCCTCTAACTTCTCTCGAAAAGTGAGAAACGTCACAGGACCCTCTCCATGACAATCTTTCCGATGTACTCCCCATCTTCTTTCATGAAATGCTTTTGGAACCCACATTCTTTGAAACCAAAACGGTGATAGAGAGAGACCGCCCGATTCCCTTCATAGACTTCCAAATAGAGAACTTCGATCCCAAACGAATTCTTAGCAAGATGGATCAAATTGTTGAGCAAAATCGTTCCCACACCCTTTCCTCGGGCTTTTTCCGATACTACAATCGAAACCAAACACTGGTGGGCAATTTTCCGATACGGCATCAAACAAAGAGTGGCGAGCCCAACCGGCTCTCCATCCATTTTAGCCGTGAGACTACTCTTGTACTTTGAAAAACTGATCCAATGACGGACCGAATCATCGATCTCCCTTGGGTCGGCCATAGGAAACCCCTCCAACACACCCGGCTCTTCGAGCCAAGCCTTGAGATGGGGGGCATCCTCCTCTAATGTATAGCGAAGCTCCAAACCGGGAACTTCGGGAAACGGCTCTTTCTTCTCTTCATTCATATCAATTCACCCAAATTCTTTTAAAAAAGCAATGATGAAGTCATCTAAAAGTTCTCCATCCATCATTGCTTGGATATTTCCTGTTTCAAATGCAGTCCGCGTATCTTTGACGAGAGTATACGGCTGAAATACATAATTGCGCACCTGAGAACCCCAACCAATCTCTTTTTTCTCCCCTCCCATCGCGGCTAAACTCGCCTCTCTTGCTGCAACCTCCTTCTCATAGAGTTTGGAGCGGAGAAGCTTCATGCACGTCTCTCGATTCTGGATTTGACTCCTCTCGTTTTGACACGAAACGACGATACCACTTGGGGTATGGGTCATCCGTACAGCAGAATCGGTCACATTTATATGTTGCCCCCCTGCTCCAGAAGCTCGGAAAGTATCGACCCGGACATCTTGGGGAATAATTTCGATCTGGATATCATCGGTGATCTCAGGGGTCACATCTACAGAAGCAAAACTCGTATGACGTCGACTCCCTCTGTCAAAAGGAGAGATACGGACGAGTCTATGGACCCCCTTTTCTGCTTTCGTATATCCATAGGCAAAGGGGCCTGTGAACTTGAGGGTCAGACTTTTAATCCCAGCAACATCTCCCTCAACCCGGTCGATTACCTCAACTTTCCACCCCCGCTTCTCTGCCCATCTCCGGTACATTCTGCTGAGCATCTCGGCCCAATCGCACGCCTCAGTTCCGCCAGCTCCCGAGTTGAGACTCAAAAAGCAATTTTTAGGATCCATCTCACTGGAGAGCATCTTACGCACTTCCAGAGAAGAGAGGGCTTTTTCAATCTCTACAAGTTCTGAGGAGAGCTCTGCGAGGAGTGCCTCATCACCGAGCTCTTCAGCATCAGGAAAAAGACTCTCAACCCCCTCAAAACGGGTTTTGATCTCCTGGTGGGGGAGAGTCCAGCTCTTGAGTTCGTTGGCTTTAGAAATGGTCTCTTGAGCCTTGCCGGCATCCTCCCAAAAGGAAGGATTTTCCATCTTCTCTTGGAGTTTTTCTACTTGTCTCTGTTTCTCTTCGAGGTCAAAGATACCTCCACATGTGGAGGAGACGATTTTTGATGCTCTCGAATCTCTGCAGCTCTTCCTCTTTCATATAAAAACCTATCACTCGACAAACTTAAAGAACTTATGGTAGCCTTTGCTGGAAAAAAAGGCAATTTCTGATGACTCTTCTTACTCCTTTAGCCACCCTCTCATCCTACTCTGTCGGAATCGCAGCTACGACGACATGGACCACCTCAATGGCCACCACCATGAGCGTAGCGAAGGATTTTTTTGCTCAAATTTTTCTCCACCCGACAGACAACTTAATCGCTGTCGGGATCTTAGCAGTAATTGGGGGAGGGAGTATCGTCGGGCTCGCCTTTCTCCTTAAGCTGGTTGTAGAGAAGTTTTGTCCTGACCCAAGCAAAGAATGAAGCTCCTTTTCTCCTTTCGGTAGGTCCAAACCGAGTTGGCCACCTCTTTTGCGATCTCGATCTCCCCTGAGGCATTCTGTGTAACCACCCAACGCTCCCCATCTGGAACCACGATTTTCTGGCTCCCGCAAAATGTAACCCCTTCGATCAAAAGCTCGCTTCTTCCAAGTAAGACCAACTCAAGAGCCTCTCTCCTTTCGATCCGATTTTTCCAATACGTTGTGATAGTCTCACGATCAATCCCAAGATTCTCGACTCGAACACCACGTAAAATACACTTCCCTGTCTCCTGCCCGTAGGCAATCACTCCATCTCTTTTTTCCCCTAAAATATTCTCAGCTCTGATGAGCAAACTCCCTGAAAGAGAGAGTGACTCTACGATACAATCGGCAATCTCAAGCTGCAGCTCACTTCCCCACTTCCAATCTCCCCAACGAATTTTCTGTTCGATGATCTCATAGAGCGGACCGAGGGCAGGGTGGTAGAGAAATAAAGTAGATGGCCCCTTCTCCAGATACTCCTTCTCACTCGAAAAAGGGGGAAGGGTTACCCCGCAATGGTCTTCAAGGAGAGCATAACTATTTGCCATTTGGTCGTAGAAAGCCCCCTCAGGAGTTTCTAGAAGGGTATTTCCAGGAAGATATGTACGCTTAGCAACAGAGATTGTTTCACGCCGCTTATTGAAGGTCAGAAAGGTATGTTCAGCTGCAAGCCCGTCACTCACATTTTGCATCATACACTCCAAGCGCCCCCCCTTTTGCTTTCGTATTTTGCCACCATCTCCTACACACTCCACCTCATTTTTTACGTTCAACACAAGCTCTGGAAGAGGAGCCTTCTCTATATGCGGGAGAAGCTTAGAGAGATTGGCAAAGAGGAGATTGGTGTTGGTGGGATAAGGAGAAAATCCAGTAGCCGTCGGGAGATCTTCAATCCCATAGTGAGCCATGTCAGTATACTCAATGTTCGACAGAGAATACTTCTCCCCCTCTTGCTTCAACACAAGGAGCCCCTCAGCAGCATTTGGAAGCCTATCACATGAAGCAAATCCAAATGTTTTCTCCTCCCCAACACCTGTGCCCATAAATCCGAGCAGCCCCCTTCCCGTTCCTCCGATTGGATTGTTGATTTGCCTGATCAAAAGATATTTTTTTTCAAGACCCCTCAACCAGTCGAATACTTGCTCTTCTGAGGCCGCCTTCCAAAGAGCCCCATGCCCTCCGGGTTGAAGAAGGAGTTTCCCTCTTTTTTCCCAAAGCCACTCCCCTTCTTCCGAAACAACAGGAACTGAAGGTTGGGTAAAGAGGCGGAAGCTTTCGGGCTTACGTCCAAACCAGTTTTTTTCCTCACAAAGAGCCTCGATTCTCTTGTGATTCTCGTTTTCGTGCGAAGTCATCATCGCGATTGGAATCGTTGTCGTCTTGCCATACAGGCGAAAGTAGAGAAATTCTTTCCCTTGCACATCGCGGACAAGCTCTTCAAGCAGGCTCCTGCCACAATAGGGGAGAGTAGCAGCAGGGAGAGGGTCTCCCGACACACTTTTCAGCCCAAGCCTCGAGCCAAGCCCTCCTATGGGGTAAACCTCTGCAAAAAAGGGTAGAGAGGCAATTCCCCTCTCTACTCTATCTCCCACCTGATCCCAAGAATGGGAGAGATCGATTCCTTTTGGACGAGAGAAGGAGCTGCTTTGAAAAGAAGATTTTTTATCCAAACAGGCAAACACCTTAGCTTGGTATCCAACAATTCCTCCTAAGCTCACAAAAAAACGGTCAACCTCTATAAGGTCTTCCAAAACCCCTTCAAGATCTTCTGGCAAGAGAGAACCCTCTTGCCCGATCACCACCAAAGAGAAGAGGGCATTTTGTGCTGATAGGGGTAAAGAATCGACTGAAATACAACTGAGAAGACCTTCTCGAAGGGATTTTTTCACATTCTCCTCTCCTAAGAGAAGAGCGCGTCTCTCCTCCTCATTTTTTGCCCTTTGCAGGGAGAGAGCGAGATCCGAAAATTTTTGGATATCAGTAGGATTCGACATAAGCAAAAGAAAGATAAATTACAAACACCTTAAAATCAACAAGTTGAAAAACTCCACCTCTCGGTCGCTCGATTTTGTTTTGACGAGAAACCCTCAGGCAGGATAAAAGAATTGGATCGCAGAGTAAACTTTTTTCCAAGAACTCAGATTAAATAGCCCCTCAAAAGAGGGAGCTACACAAAACGAGCCCAAAACTGTTAGGAGTACATCATGGCAACAAAGAAGAAGAATAGCGCATTCATGGCACCGGTCAACTACAGCGACGACCTAAAAGCTGTTGTAGGAGCAGGCCCCCTTCCACGCACAGAGATCATCAAAAAACTCTGGGCCTATATCAAAAAAAATAACTGCCAAGATCCTGTAAAAAAGCGCAACATCATTCCTGATGATAAACTCGCGAAAATTTTTGGGAGCAAAAATCCCATCGATATGTTCCAAATGACTAAAAAAGTCTCCGAACACATCAAAAAATAACTCCCTTTTCGCCTCTTGCATGGTGGATGCTATGCAAGAGGCTTTTAGCGTCTTCTTCACCACCCCAACATCCTTGTGTGATTTCAAGCCTTTAAGCCATTAGTGCTTGGCGGCTTCCTAACTCTTGTCTTCTAAGGCTCTCGTATTCGTAAGCCCCCTTCGCGCCTCTTCGCGGTCTTTGTGGCAAAGAAAGGGTTTTTCTTGTATCCTAGGGGGGTGTCTTACGTCATAGATTTTCTTAGTGTTGCTTCTATTGTAGGGATTTGGCCCCGGTTTATTGAACCCCGTTTATTGAAGGAGACGACTCTCGACTGGCCCTTAGAAGAGCGGCATGCTCACCTTGACGGGCTCACGATCGCCCACCTGACAGATCTCCACTTCCACAAAGGGGTCTCTCAGAAATTTCTAGATAAAATTCTCCGTAAAATCCATCGCGCATCTCCCGATCTAATCCTCTTTACGGGAGATTTCCTCTGCTATGCGCAGTTAGATGAGGGGGAGCGGCTAAAGAAATTTCTCCAGCAATTAGAGGCTCCTCTCGGCTCGTTTTGTTCACTTGGGAATCACGACTATGCCTCCTACATCAGCCGCAATAAAGAGGGCGTTTATGACCTTCTCCCTCCACCAAATCCCCTTAAAGGGGTATTACGTGGGGTAAAAATCCTCTTCTCAACCCCATCCATTAGCTATAGCGTCTCAGATCGAGCCAAAGCTGTAGGCCTCAATGAGCCTCTTTGCTCCCTTCTAGACAAAACCCCCTTCACCTTGCTAGAGAACACCACTACTACTCTCCCAAAAGGACTCAATATCACCGGCCTTGGAGATCTCGCTCTCGGAAGATGCTCTCCTGAGATTGCTTTTGCGAACTACGATCCAAATCACCCTGGCCTAGTCCTTTCTCACAACCCCGATTCCACCCCCTCTCTTCTCAACTATCCAGGAGATTGGATTTTAGCCGGCCACACCCACGGAGAGCAGATCCACCTCCCTTGGCCGAAGTGGGGACGGAAACTCTCACAAAAACTTACCCTTCTACAAAATAGGGAATACACGAGAGGTCTTTTTGATCTTGGGGGGAAAAAACTCTATGTAAACCGTGGACTTGGTGGACACAAGCCGTTCCGTTTCTGTTCCCCCCCTGAAATCTGTTTCATTAAGGCTAGAAAATGAACCATTTTCGGTATCTGATCCATCTTGCGTATGAGGGAACCTGCTACTGTGGGTGGCAGATCCAGCCAAATGGCCTCTCGATCCAACAGCTGATTGAGGAGGTGCTTGAAACTCTTTTCTCAAAAAAAATCCGCTTATTTGGAGCCGGGAGAACCGATGCAGGGGTCCATGCAACACGGCAATCGGCCCATTTCACTCTAGAGAGAAGGGAAGAGCCCTCCCGTATTCTGAGAGCGTTGAATGGACAACTCCCCTCCGATATTCGGCTCCTTTCCTGCCTACCTGTTCCCGAAACCTTCCACGCCCAGTTTTCGGCTATCCAAAAAGAGTACCACTACCATATTTGGCAAGACCGCTTTGTAGACCCCTTCTCCCGCCACTACCGCTACCACTTCCCCTACCCACTTTCCCTCCCTCTTCTCGAAAAAGGGGCCAAATTCATGACCGGCAGGCACGACTTTACCTCCTTCACCAACCGAGGGAGCTCGGTCAAATCGACCGTACGGACAATCCACCGGATCGAATGCATCCCCCAAGAGGGAGGCTTTCGTCTCGAATTTGAAGGAGAAGGGTTTCTCTACAAAATGGTACGGAATCTCGTGGGGACGTTGCTAGAGGTAGGAAGAGGAAAAAGAGCCCTTGAGGATATCCCATCTCTTCTTGAGGCAAAAGACCGAAGGTGTACGGGAATGGCAGCTCCCGCTAAGGGGCTATTCCTACACAGAGTCGATTACCCATCCCATTTTTTTGTAAGAGAGGAGAAGGAAGAAGAGACCGTGACCCCTTTGCTTGTAAAAGAGGCTGCCTCCTCTCTAGAAATGAGCTCTGAAAGTAGTACAGATTTAGCGCCTGATCCAATAAGAGCCTTGAGCCCCCTTGGAGAATCCTCAAATCCGATCACCTGATCACCCTCTTTTCCATAGAGCTCGATCGCTTTCAGGTAACATTCAGAGGATGGTTTTGGTTCCGAGTAGTCTTCACGGGTCAACCAGCAAGGGATCGACTTGAGGGGAGGTAGCATCTCACGGATTGCATCGACCTGAGTCTTCGCTGAATGGGTGACAACACACCGCTTTTTCCCTTTTTCAGCCAATTGTTCGAGAAGGCCCTCTACTCCCGGCATCAACTCCACTCCCTGCTCCTCAAACAGCTCGGTATAAGCTCGCTTTTTCTCCTCGTACAGCACTCTCCAATCGGGCTCTTGCTGATGTAAATCGGGAAATTCCTTGTAGACAACTTCCTGCAAAGCAGTTGCGCTGTACATCGCATGGGAAAGGTATTTTTCCATACTCCATGGCAGGGGATACCCCCGCTTTTCACACATCCTCTTATAAGCCAAATAGTGGAGCTTCTCAGTATTCACAAGAATCCCGTCGAAATCAAAAAGGAAAAGGTGGTATTTTTCAATCCAATGCATGCGAGCAAGTATACACGACACCTCCTTTTTTGCCTGCTTGGGCTCGCCTCGTGCAAGGAGAAGCCCGATCTTCAGGGCGAGTATCTCTTCCGAAAAAGCGAAGAATATTTTTACTCCTTTCCCACCCCCGCTCCCTCCTCTAACCATGGGGAAGAGGAAAAAGTTCCTAAAATCACAAAAGAACACTTCCGATGTAAAGGGAGCCTCCTCCACCCGGTGACAAAATTCGAAAGGGAAGGGAGACAGACCCTCTACTACCGCGATTGTCTCGGAAAAGAGTTTCACAGCCTTCCTCTTCGAGATAACAAAGAGTCTATCTATCCCTGCCTCCTCGAAATCCTCAACTTCCTCCAGGAAAAGACGGAGAAAAAAGTCGTCATCACATCAGGTCACAGGTGTCCTGCCCACAACTCCTACTGCGACCCCTCCCCTTACGAGTGGGGCTCTAAGCATATGATCGGAGCTGAAGTCGATTTCTATATCGAGGGGATGGAGGAGAGCCCACAAGAGGTCCTCTCCCTCATCGAATCGTACTACCAAGAGACCCCCCCCTTCTCAGAAAAGAAGGAATTTTCCTATTTTACAACCTTTGACCGAGGAAATCTCAATGTCTCCACCCCTCCCCGATTGAACAAAGAGATCTTTGTAAAGCTCTACCTCCCCCACGAGGGACGCAACCGAGACACCATACACTCCCACCCCTACCTCGGGATCCAAGTCCGCTGGGACCGAGATCTAGACAAGCGGGTCACCCTCACGAAAGAACAATCCCAAAACTTCTATAGAGCAATCTAAATGGGTGTAACCCAAATCAGTTAAAAAACCCAAGACTCTGGTCTTCAGACACAAGCATACCAGGCTCTTGCATGCCCCCTACTTTGTGCCTGAGGATGGGAACTTGGGTTAAGTCTGTAAATAGAACCCCCTAGCTCAACTGAGTAAGGTTATCGATATAAGCTCCACTTTTAATTGCACCCCCCTTGCATAAAGGATTGGCGGCAAAAAGGGGGGGTGGAGTACAATTTTGGAACTTTGCCGATGTGGCGGAACTGGTAGACGCGGTAGACTCAAAATCTACTTCTGCTCGCAGAGTGTCGGTTCGAGTCCGACCGTCGGCATTTTGGGCCTGTTGGAAAACTCAAGTTGAGAAGAGTCTCATTTTATCTTTATATAGCAGTTTTAGGGCAGAAGAGACGCTGCATACGAGGCTTGACGTACATCGCCACCTTGTTTGCAAGCACGGAGAGGGGGCAACTGAGGATTGCCCCACCGGCGAGAAGGGAGGGGAGATTCTGGGCTCCGATTCCAGCCAGTAGCAAGCCTCCTCCCACCATAACAAGGGTAGCCAAACCTGAAATTCCACGCATATTCATAAGACACAAGTATATTATTTACAAGCACTTACTGTCAATATAAAAGTTTATATTCCCTCTTTTACGCAAGCTTTTGGGATTGGCTCAGATAATCCTTGCTTTTTCTCGAGTTTTTTTTATAGATAAGGGGTATGAGTGAACACCGATTCCTAGAACTTTTGCAGCAGAAGAAGGGATTTTTCGAAGTTGTTCTTGAGCTAACGCAAGAGGAAGGGAATCTGCCTATTAAAGAGTGGCTTTCGGTTCTTGAGCAGAAAAAAATTCTCCTCTCATGCATCGAAGAGGTCGACGAGAAACTCGAACCCTTTCAGGCAGCCTATCCCATTCTTCCACAAGAGATTGGTGACGAGCTTTCGACTATCCGGAAAGTCGTCCAAGAAATCCTCCATATCGATGAGAAAAACCAAGAAATGAGGAAAAAGGAGCTGAGATTCTATGCCTGAGCTTACCTCTTTTTCCCAATTCACCAAACAGAGCGCGCGTCTGGAGCGTGCCTACGAAGAGTTGAAAGAACAGATAGCAAAGCTCAAAACAAACCTCACTTCATCAAGGCAAACCCTCGAACAAATCGTCACTCATATGTCTGATGGTCTGATTTTCGTCACTCTTGAGGGAGTGGTTTCCCTGTTCAATGGAGCTGCTGCCAATCTAACCGGGTGCACGCAAGATGAGGTGCTCGGTTCTCCCTTTTGGAACTGCTTCTCAGACGAACTCTTCGGCTTTTCCCTAAGAGAGGCCCTCCATTCTCATAAGCCCTCGCGAAGAATGATTCTCACCCTATCAGATGAGAAGCAAAGCCGGGATCTTGAAGTGACTTTCTCCTCGATCCCTGATAAAGGGGTCCTCCTCCTCTTAAGAGATCGGACTGAAATCGAAACTCTAGAAAGGAGTTTGCGCCACGATGAGAAACTCCGAGATCTTGGAGAGATGGCAGCCACTTTAGCCCACGAGATCCGTAATCCCCTAGGGGGAATTGAGGGATTTGCCGCCCTGCTCAAGCAAGATTTGCGCTCCCCCAAACAACTCAGGATGATTGAGGCAATCCAAGAAGGAACAAAAAGTGTAAATAGGCTCGTCTCCCAAGTTCTCTCCTATGCCCACCCTCTTACCCTCCACTTCACCCCTGTAGATTTAGTAGAGTTGCTTGAGCAAACCGTTGTTTTGGCGAACCAGGCTCGCTTCCCTTGCACCTTCACCACGAGCCTAGACTCCTTTCCCCTCTCTTGCGACCGGAATCGCCTTTTATGCACCTTTTTGAGTCTCATCCGAAATGGAATTGAAGCTGGAAGCCCCCAGGTAACAATCTCCTTGGACAAGGGAGGAACCGTAACCATTCAAGACAAAGGAAAGGGTATCTCCCCCTCTCTTTTTGAAAAAATCTTCACCCCCTTTTTCACCACCAAAACTAAAGGGACAGGTCTCGGTCTTGCTGAGGCAAAAAAAGTAATCGAGGCGCACGGGGGAAAGCTCTCGATTACGTCTCAAGAGAACAAAGGAACCGAGGTAGTGATCCAATGGGAATAGAATCGATTTTAGTCGTCGATGATGAACCTCTTATGAGGGAATTTTTAGGGGAAGCTCTTAAAAGAAGCGGATACCAGGTAGATCTTGCTGAAAATGGGAAAGCAGCACTGCAGACATGCAAGAAAAAGACCTTCGACCTTGTGATCACCGACCTCAAAATGCCCGACCTAACAGGAATCGCTCTACTCGAAAAAATTAAGGAGAGATCTCCTTCTACTCTAGGCCTTGTGATGACAGCCCATGGGACCATTGAAACAGCTGTTGAAGCGATGAAAAAAGGGGCCTTTCACTACTTGCTAAAACCCTTTACCCCAGATGCTCTTGAAGCTCTTTTGAAAAAAGCAGAAGAGCACCAAAACCTCATGCGAGAAAACTCCTATCTCCGTGAAGAGGTCTCATCGGCGAGGATTCCGACGCAATTCATCGCAACAAGCCCCGCCATGAAAAAGATCTTTCAAGAAGCGATCCAAATCGCAAAAAGCTCCGCAAGAGTCTTGATCCATGGAGAATCGGGAACAGGAAAAGAGGTTGTTGCTGCTACGATCCATGCCCACTCGTTAAGAGCGCAAAAACCGTATATCCGGGTCAACTGCGCCGCAGTCCCTGATACCCTGATCGAATCAGAATTTTTTGGACATGAAAAAGGGGCTTTCACTGGAGCAAACAGTAGACGAGAGGGTCGGTTTGAACTGGCTCATGAAGGGACCCTCCTTCTCGATGAAGTTACCGAAATTCCCATCACTCTCCAACCCAAACTGCTCAGAGTGATACAAGAGCAGGAATTTGAGCGAGTGGGCGGGAGCCGATCGATCTCAGTCGACGTCCGATTGATCTCGACATCCAACCGGAACCTCCAAGAGGCAATCTCTGAAAAACTCTTCCGGGAAGACCTCTACTACCGACTCAATGTTGTCCCTATCCACCTCCCTCCACTAAGAGAGAGGAGAGAAGATCTCCTCCCCCTTGCCAACTATTTTCTGGAAAAATTCTGTACAGAAAATGGGAGTCCGGTAAAAAAACTCTCCAAACAATCTCAAAAGAAAATTCTAGATTACCACTGGCCCGGGAACATCCGAGAGCTCGCAAACATGATGGAACGAGTGGTCGTTCTCAATTATGGCCCCGAGGTCGAGCCCAACCATTTTTCTCTCGATTAGAATTTACTTTTTCTTTATTATTTTTGACATGAATATCAATCCATGTTCCCATGCCTTCAGAGGGATAGTACGAGGGGCTCAAGCAGGAGCCGCTTATACAGGGATGGCTCTTACTGTCCTTCTGGTGGCGACTGCCGTATTAGGACTATTTGCTGGGGATGTCCTTATTGTTTACCACTATGCCCGCGACAACCTCGTGAATCTCGTTTGGGCAGTTCCGCTAGGGTTGGGATTCATGGCTCTCGATCTCTATTTCTCCTTTCTCATCAGAAATGCAAGTAGGATCCCTATGCGTGCCCTTCACCAATTTGCACAGAATGGTTGCGATGGGATGCACCGCCACTTCTCTCAGGTCTCTACCAACGTAGAATAAGGAGGGAGGTTAACAGCAAAAGTAGCCTCTTCTTCCTGCACATTTGCAATCCAAATCTCCTTCTCATTACAAAGCCCGATATAAGGCGCCTGGACAAAGGTGTTGTATCCTAAAACCTGGTGGATTTTATTGGGAGTAAGAGGGATCGCTTTACACTCGATGAGGAGGAGGGGGAGGAAGCTCTTCTTTTGGTAAACGAGAATGTCGAGTCGCCGTTTGGGAGCCTGCTGTTTTTGCTGGGGAGAGAGGTGAGGGAGAGTTGAGAGCTCCTTTTCAAGGGCGATAAGAGACTTTGGGTAGCCGAGGTTCTGGACCATGTGGTGGAGGAGGTTTTGACGGATAATCTCTTCAGGTGTTGCCTCAACCCATTTCTTCCTAATCTCGTCGTAGATCTTAGCTTTTTCTTTCATGAGGGTGTGATGAAGGAGCTCTTGGGCAGTCTATTTTTGGACGTCGATGATCCCGTAGTTCCCATCTTCTCGACGGTAGATCACCTTCAGCTTCTGGTCCTCTTCTCCCGTGTAGACAAGGAAAGAATCTTCTGAGAGCTCCATTTTCATGATCGCTTCGTCTTGAGCCAAGGTTTTAAGAGCAAAAATCTCACGACTTACCACCTCGTGGGGACGGAGCTCCTGCTCGATCTGCTGCAGGTTCTCCTCTTCGATCTGGTCGTTGATCTCGTCGAGAAGAGAGATCCTCTGGATCACATTCACATTTACATCGATATCACGGAGGCCAGGAGCCTTGTGTTCATGAAGGCGGGCTGTATACCGACGGAGCTTCGCTTCCAAGTGTTCAACAGCCTGGTCGATAGAAGCGTACATATTTTCTGTCCGACCTGAGACTTTGATTTTGTTATTGTTTACATTGAGGACAAAGTCGACCGAATGCATCAACTTCTGGATGTCCATGATGATCGTTACATCGACGATATTAACCCCAAATCGATCGACCTTAGTGAGTTTATTCACCGCATACGACTTCATAGGCTCGGTCACATCGATATGCCGGCCAATCACATGTACAGGATACTCCTTATCTGCAAATTTCGCTTTCACTTGTGCTTTGCTCTGTTCACCCATCCTTTACCTCAAGTAAGAAATTGAACGCACCGAAGAGGACTCGAACCTCTAACCACCTGGTTCGAAGCCAGGTACTCTATCCGATTGAGCTATCGGTGCAAGAGACTGGAGTGTAGCAAACCAAATCAGTTGACCTCAAGGAAAAACTAGGGCATGATGTTCAACGTGAGTCGCACTATTTACCAGATCGAAGGGATTGTAGTTGAAGCCCTTCCCTTTAAAGAGCGCGACTACATCCTCACCCTCTTTACTCCGGGTGGTCTTTTTAAGCTCTATGCCAAGGGGCGAAAAAACCAGTATAACCCTCTCACCTCTCCCCTTACACGAGGAGAATACCTCTATCTAGAAGGAAAAAAAGATCTCCACCTCTTCCAAGAGGGATCTATCCTCTCCCAAAACCTCAAACTCCGCGATCGATACGAGAACTTAGAGGCTGCCGAAAAGCTCAAACAAGCCATTCTCCAATCACAATGGCCCGGAAAGCCCTCCCCCCTCCTTTATACCCTCTTCTCCCGCTTCCTCGAACTTCTCCCCTCTTGCACCACCCATGAGAGTGTACTAGCCGTTTTCTATCTGAAAACCCTCAAACACGAAGGGATCTTCCAAATAGAACCTCTTTGCTCGGCGTGTGAAAAAAAAGGAGGCTTCAGGGAGGGAGGAGAGAGCTACTGCGAAAAACACGCCTCTCCCATAGCCCTCCCCTTCTCAGAAGAGGAGCAGAACCATCTGCAAAAAAGTTGGGAAATACGCTCCTTACAAGAAAGCGCAAATCTTCGATTCCCCCCCCCTTTTTGCAAGAAGGTAGAGACTCTTTTCTCTCAGATTTTTAGCTTCGGATAGAACCTGTGACCATATTTGTGTAGCCTGACCCGCATAGTGAGGTAGTAAACTTATCAGCTCGACTACTTGGACTTGGATAGATATGGACCTCGTAGTTGGGATCATTTTTGACATAGTAGAAACGATACCCAGTCAATTGGGAGTCGAATTTGAACGCACGACCGGATCTCTTGGTAAGACCATCAAACGGCTTCTCGATCTCTTTGAGTTTTGCATTGGACTCTTTGACGAATGTGCAGCGCTGTTTGACGGAGAAGACAAAGAACATGATGTCTAGAGATGCCCCAACTGAACCGATCACAAGAGTCGAGACGGCAAAATCGTACCCGACAGATCCCTGCGTGCTGTTCATATAGGCAAGGGCGCCGATTGCGATCAAAAGGGTAGCAAAAGCCACAACAGACACCATCCCAATCACTCGCTCCTTCTGGAAGTAACCGTGGCGGTGATAAACCTCGTAACCAGAATCTGTTTGGGGGATAGATTTCATATACAGGCATTATAAAGAAATTGCTAAATTTTAGGCAATCGGAAAAGGGTGCCGGCATTGTCCCGGGTTTGCTTAGCAATTTTTTCAATCGGGATTTGCCTCAAGTCGGCAAGAAACTGGGCTGTCGAGCGGAGATAGGCTGGCTCGTTCTGCTTCCCTCTGTAAGGGTCTGGGCTTAAATAGGGAGAGTCGGTCTCGATCAGGAGCTGCTCTAGGGGAACAAGCCGCCCCACCTCTTGCAACTCAATACTTTTTTTAAATGTCACGATCCCACTCAACGAGAGGTACCACCCCCGATCGAGCACCTCCTTGGCCTCCTCCACATTACCAGTAAAGCAATGGAGGACCCCTGGAGCATGCTTTCCATCAACAACATACTCCTCATCCAAAATCCGGAAGAAATCGGCAAACGCATCACGACAGTGGATCACAACAGGGAGATCGCACTCGAGCGCCAAGCGGAGGTAGCGGCGCAAAAACTCCTGCTGCAGAGGTGCTGTTTCGACATAGTAGTAGTAATCAAGTCCCGTCTCGCCAACTGCAACGAGCTCCCCTTTTTTTGCCGCATGAGCAATCGCTTCAAAATCTTTCTCTCCCAGCTTTTCTACATCATGAGGAGTGGTCGCTGCGACATTGTAGATCCAGGGGTGTTCTTGCCTGAGAGCTTTTCCCCGTTCGAGTTCTTCGGACGTTGTGCAGATATTCACGATCGCCTCGATCTCAGCCTCTTTTGCTCTCTCAAGAAGTGAGCTCACTTGTGGAAAAAGCGCCTCACCTGTCAGGTGGGCATGTGAATCGATCAATCTCATCAATCGGCAAAGACGGTAGTTCTTGGAGTCTGCAGCTTCCCTACATACTCCTTAACCGTTTTAGCCGATAGATTTTGGGGGAGGATATAGGGAGCACTCCCCGATTCTCCTGGATAGAGGACATAGACCGGAACTCCGGTTCGTCCCATCTTCTCGAGCTCTTTTGTGATGACAGGGTCTTTCTTCGTCCAATCAGCAATCATTGGCACAATCCCTTTTTCAGCAAAGGCCTTTTCCACCTCAGACGAGTGGAGAATGACTTTATTCGCCTGGCAGATCAAACACCATTTTGCCGTGAAATCGACAAAAACAGGGACCCCCTTGGCTTGGAGCTCTTCCACCCGCTCAGGAGAGTAGGCCTCCCTCCCTTCATCAGCCACGAGTTGGGTCCCCCCAGATGGACTTCCCATCTCTTTGAAGTTTTTAGCCGTGAGGATCGCAGCGCTCCCACTGACGAATAAAATCACACCTGCAAGGATTGTTGCAATCCATCTGGTTGTCTTTTTACGAGTGGGGTTTGTCCATCTACCAAAGACCCAAGCACCGATCGCCATGACAAGGAAAGAGGCGAGAAGTAGAAAGATCGCCATTTGATCGGTTTGCGCCCCGAAAACCCAGAGAAGCCAAACAACTGTCGCCATCATCAAAAAGCCCATGAGCTGTTTGAATACAATCATCCAATCCCCAGGTTTTGGCAAGAAGCGGACCATCTTGGGAAAAGCGGAAAAAAGGAGGTACGGGAAGGCCATTCCCAGCCCCATTGAGGTAAAAATCGCAAGAGCTTGCACCGGAGGAAGGGTCATCGCAAATCCAAGGGCCGGCCCAAGAAGTGGACCGGTACAAGGAGTCGCAACAAGGGTTGCTAAAACCCCACTCATAAACGAGCCTCCTAGAGGTGATTCAGCAGAAGATGAGGTTTTACTTCCAAGAGAGATGAGTGAAGTTCCGAATTCAAAAACTCCAAACAGACTCAAACCAAGAAGGAAGAGAATTGAGGCCAATATGGCGACAAAGACCGGCTCCTGGAGCTGAAATCCCCAGCCGACCCCCTCTCCATAGGCGCGGAGAATCAAAAGTCCTCCAGATAAAATCCAAAATGAGACCAAAACTCCGAGTGAAAAAACCACACCATGTTGAAAGATCACACTCCGTCTCTGGTGGGCCATTTTCACAAAGCCAAAAATCTTCAAGGCAATCACCGGAAGAACGCAAGGCATGACGTTGAGAATAAGCCCGCCGGCAAAAGCAAGCCCAAGTGCAACAGCCACGCTCGACACCCCATCTGTAGCTACCGGAGCTACCGATTCTACTTCGTTGAGATTTGAGTCGACCTGAATCGCCCGCGTTACACCCCCCTTTTCAGAGATAATCAAAACCCCTTTGACTTGTTCTAAGGAGGCTTCAGGGTGAGCCTTTTTCACGTTGAGAGAGAGCTTCTCCCCTTTTTTATCCCAATTTTGTGGAGCGCTGTAATCGACGACTTCTCCCTCTTCAGGGATAAAGAGAAGCGATTCGATCTCCCCAAAGGAGTCTGCTCCTGCCTGAAATTGGAGGAGAATATGGTCTTTTTGGTCCTGGACCGCAAGATCCCCTTTCTTCTGCTCGAGTTTTTGGGGCAAGGCCTCTTTAGCCTCCGCAAAGAGAGTCGCGGAACTTTGATTTGCCGTAGGAACCGCATCGCTTGTCGGCATAGCAAGGGAGGCAGAGATCCCCCCTGGGACACAAGAGTCTTTACAGGCGAGCCAATTGATATCGGCTTTCAGCTCGATTTTTTCATCAGCAGGCAAGCTCTTTGGCGGGGTAATTTCCGATAAGAGAAGAACCGTTCCGGTATACCCAAAGGCGACAAGTGATTCATTATCGAGCTTTTCTGGATAAGGCCATTGGATCGGACCAGCGGTAAACCCTTCAGGTAGATCCCACTCGACTTGCGTTGGAAATCCAGAGTCTCCCGGATTCATCCAATATGTATCCCAACCATCTGCCATTTGGAGCTCAACGCCGACCAAAAAGGGGCGACCCGGTTGGATCGACTCTTCTTCAGCAATGAGCTTGGCTTTAACAGGTTCATTTTCAGAGGCAAGCATTTCTGCTTGCACAAGAGGCTGCTCTTGTGCTTGGATGGAAGGTGGACAAACGACAAGCAAGGCGCTAATGGACAATCCCCATCGCAAAAAGGAAAAAAAGGATTTCTTCACATCTCCCCCCGGTTATTTGAAGATTCTTAAGAAGTGCAGCAGTATAAACCTAAATACACACCTTTGTAAAGATTTAAAAAATGAACCTCTTTTTACTAACCAACCCACTCCTTGAAGCCTACAGCGGAGCTGACCCGTTTGGCAAAGGAATTTTTCTCAGTCTCCTCCTCCTATCGATTGGAACGTGGATCGTTTTTTTACAGAAATTTCTTTCACAAAAACACGCAAGAGCAAAGGGGCGACAATTGATCACCACCTTTGAAAAAAAGCGTCACCACCCTCTTGGTTTAGAAACCTCAACACTCAATCATCCTTATGCCTCCCTCTACAACACCTTAAAATCTCACGCCCAGGAACTCCTGCAAAAAAACCGGAGTGTTCTCCAAGAGCGTGTACCTGCAACTCTCTCCTCCTCGGATGTCGAACAGCTCGATACCTACCTCCAAAGCACGCTCTCAACCGAGATTCAATCAATGGAAAAAAATCTCTTTGTTTTATCCACGATCGTGAGCCTGGCCCCCTTCCTCGGACTACTTGGAACCGTTTGGGGGATTTTACTCACCTTCCAAGAACTCCAGGCAGGGACAGGTGCGATCCAATCCAATACAGCGATGCTGGGAGGCTTGGCGATGGCCCTTGGGACGACCGTCTTTGGCCTCCTCGTTGCGATACCTGCTCTGGTAGGGTATAACTACCTCAAAGCCTCAACCTCCCAATTTGCAAAAGAGATGGAAGATTTTTCGCAAATCATGCTCGCCAATGTCGAGCTCCAATACAGACAGATTGAACTCAAATGAGAAGAAGAAGGGCGATCGCTCTAGAAAATTCTCCACCTGAGATCAACTTAACCCCCCTCATCGACGTGGTGTTTGTGATCCTGATTCTCTTTATCGTAATTGCCCCCCTTCTCGATAAGGAGGAGATCGATCTGGCTCCCGTCTCTACTCTAAAGAGTTCAAGTGTCCAAGAGAGCTCCTCCCTTACCCTCCATGTCTATGCCGATGAGCGGATCACTCTCAACAAGCAACCTGTTGCCCTAAAAGAGCTCTCCACCTACTTGGAAGCTGCCTATAAAAGAAATCCTGAGCTTACCCCCCAACTCTTCCACGACAAAAATGCCCGTTTTGGCACCTACCAGGAGATCAAAACGAAGCTTGAAAAAGCGGGGTTTTCTAAACTTGATGTCATTTTGGCCCCCTCATGAAAAAAAAGAGCACAATCGTTTTTTCAGTCCTCATCTTTCATAGCCTCCTAATCGGGGTTTTATGGCTCTACTCCCCCCTCTCCCCGAAACAAAAACCCCACAAACCACTAGCTGTCAGAACAATCCAAATCCAAGAGGAGTCACCACCAACCTTCGCCCCCATGCAGCCAAGCCCCACTCCTGCCCCCAAACCAACTCCCAAGTCCCCCCCCACTCCAAAGCCGAAGCCAACACCCAAACCAATCCCCCCAAAACCCGCTCCTCCTGCACAAGAAGAACCCGAAAACACCAAACAGCAAGAACTCGTCTCACTTCTCCAACAGAGCCTGAAGGGCCTTGAAAGCACTTCCTCACCAAAAGCCCCCACCCTTTCAAGTGAGGCCCTCCTCTTCTCTTCCACCTACGAAGAAAAGCTCATTGCCCACCTCGAGAGCCTCCTCTCATTCCCAGAGAAGGGGGAAGTCAAGCTCCTCCTTACCCTCTCAAGATCTGGCAAAGTGGAAAAGATGGAATTTGGCCAAGCGACAAATTCTAAAAACGTCGCTTATCTAGAAAAGAGGCTCCCCACTCTCTCGCTGCCCCTCTTCGGCACCCACTGGAAGGGGCAAGCCTCCCACACCTTCACCCTCCACCTCCAAGGAGACTAGTTGGACAACTCGAGTTGAGATGGACTCCATTACAAATATAGCAGATAGTGTTTTTTGGTTGGGTCATGGATTCATGTTGATCATGGAGGGGAATTCTGCTATGAAAGGTGGCAATGAAATGGGTTTTGCTCTTACTTCCGTTGTTCCTTCTCTCCTCTTTGACTGCTGATGAGGAGATCTTCGTCCATGTAGCGACAGAAAAAAACCTCCGTCCTCTCCGTCTCACCCCCTTTTGTCACCTAAGATCCAGCTTTTCTGCAGCTTATGTAAAAGAGCTCGAAGAGGTGATGCGATTTGACATGAACCACAATGGGAAAACCGAGGTCGTGCCAAAAAGCTCCCCAATACACAATCTAGAAAAGCAAGAGACAGCCTTTACCCAGTTCGACATGAAAAGCTGGAGAGAGTTGGACCTCGATTACGTGATCCGAGGAGGTATCCTCAATAAGGACTTCATTGTCCTTGTCCTCTCTACTCAGACAGGAGAAGTGCAAGGGGTCGACAACATCCCCCTCACAGGAAATCTCCAAGAGGACCGCCGGACGATCCACCAAGTATCTGATGCGATCTACGAGACTCTCTTCAACGAGAAAGGGATTGCCCAAACACACATTCTCTATACAATCCGAAGAAAGGTCGGTTCCTCTTCCTCGGATTGGATAACCGAGATTTGGGAGGCCGACTACGATGGAGGTAATCCTAAGCAGATCACAAAAGAGCGCTCTTTATGCGTAACGCCCACCTACATCCCCTCCACCCCCGGAAAACTCCTCTACGTCTCCTACAAACTCGGACAACCGAAAATGTATCTCGCCGATCTCGAAAAGGGGGTAGGAGAGAGAGTGAGTTTCCTAAGAGGCAACCAGTTGATGCCCGTTGTCTCCCCGAAAAAAAATGCGATGGCTTTTATCAGCGACATCAGCGGCAATCCCGATCTTTTCCTCCAAGATTTTTCTGTTGAGAAAGGACTCCTAGGAAAACCCCGCCAGGTTTTTTCTGCCCCTAGAGCCACCCAAGGGAGCCCCTCCTTTAGCCCAGACGGAAAAAAACTCGCTTTCGTCTCGAATAAAGACGGCACAGCCCGCATCTATACATTGGACATCCCTCCCGCAGGGGCTCCTATTGACTCTCTCACACCAAAGCTCATCTCCCGGAAAAATGGGAACAACACCTCCCCAGCATGGTCACCCGACGGAACCAAAATCGCCTACAGCGCCACGACCCGCGGCACCCGCCAGATCTGGATCTACGATCTCCTTTCCGGTGAAGAGAAGCAAGTGACAGAAGGCCCTGGCCACAAAGAAAACCCCACATGGGCTCCAAATAGCCAACACCTCCTATTTAACTCCTCTACACCAAGCGAATCAGAGCTTTACCTCGTCCACCTAGACAAGAGCCAGGCCATCAAAATCTCCAACGGACCAGGAGAAAAACGCTACCCATGTTGGGAGAACCATGTTTAACTTAACCTTAAGGAAAACCCCATGAGAAGACTACTTTTAACTGCTATTCTCGGCCTGATGGGAGCCGCGCTCTTCCCATCCTGTGTACGCACCTCCCAAGAGGTCTGGGAAGATACCAAAACGTGTGGCCGCTACTGGGGCAAAGGAACCCGCTCCCTATTCGGACGACACGACCGGGAGGAGTATGTCGCTTTTTCCCCAAGCTGGGAGACACAAGAGGCCGACTATGTCCCGCTTTCTGGGCAAGAGGAAGAACTCTCCACACGCGCCTACCCTCTCTCCCAAGAATCTCCAGGAGATCCCGATTCTAAGATCCCCGGAGTCGAGGGTTTCTCGGCCCCAAGTGGAAAACTCGCTGCTGTTATCCAAAACATCCACTTCGCTACCGACAACTACTCAGTGAAAGGGACTGAAAACCTCAAATCCCTGAAAAACATCGCCGGCTATCTCGTCCACCACCCAAACACCTACCTCTTTGTGGAGGGACATGCTGATGAGAGAGGCGCTAGCGCCTATAACCTCGCCCTCGGCTCTCGCAGATCAAACTCAGTGCGCAATTTTCTCATCCAAAATGGAGTCAACCCAGACCAACTCTTCTCGATCTCCTACGGGCTCGAAAGGCCTGTAGCTATGGGACACGATGAGAGCATCTGGTCAAAAAACCGAAGAGCCCAATTCCGTGTCTATGAAAGGTAAGCTCCTCTTCCTCCTTCTGGGAGCTCTCCCCTTATGGGGAGCTCCCTCAACCCGTGAGTCGCTCGCCCTGCAAGAGCTCCGGATCACAACGGAGGAGATCTACGACCAAGCTCGGAGCCAAAAGGTTGCTCTCACCCTCCTCCAAGAGCGAATTGAGACTCTTGAAAAAGAGCCCAAAAATACCCCTCGCCCCTCCTCAAACCTTGAGAGCAGGCTCTCCCAGCTCGAAAAGGCCCAAAAAGCTCTCCTTGCAGACCTGCATGCCCTCCAAAAACATGAAAACGAGACCCTTGCCGAGGTAAAAAAACTCCAGACCTCCCTCCAATCGATGCTGGCCCTCCTCGAGCAAGACAACTCCTCCACCTACACCGTCCAATCGGGCGACTCTCTTGGCCTCATTGCCCAGAAGCACAAAACCGACTCCCGCACCCTCAAAAAACTCAACAACCTCACCTCAGACACGATCCACCCCGGCCAAACACTCCACCTACCGGTGATGGAAAACTCAAGATAAGCCAAGGACTTTTGGCTGATTTTGGCCCTATTTGAACGATCTCTCGCTCGCTGTATAAATCTATACTATCTTCGCTCGAGATCGCCCAATTAGGGCCAAAAATCCCCAAAAGCTCTCAGCGCCCCCTTCTCCACCGGCACACATCCCAGGATTTTTCGAAAACAACACTTGCTGGAAGGCATCGCAGGAGCGATGCTGCCATTGCACAAATTTTTTTACCCCCCGGCCACACAACCAAAATAATTTATAAGACTAATTATATCCTTGCGAAATAATTTACTAATTCTATATTCTGTTTACAAAATGATCGCACAATCAACAAAATAACCATATTTAGGAGGGATTTTATATGTCAGCACCAGCAAAAATGAATACAGAGCAAAAAGCAAAGGCCATCAATTTTTTCAGACCTGGGTCAAAGCTGGGGGCTGCTAAGCCGGCTGTGATCACAACTGTGGTAGTTGTCGCTCTTGCAGCACTTGCTGTAGGAGGGATTCTCTTAGGGAACCACTTCTCACCCACTTTCCATGCCCACTTTAACAAAGCAGTGAGCTGGCTTGGAAACCACGGAGTAGGCAAGTTCACAGGAATTGACATGCTCATCATGGCAGGAGTTGGTATGGGGATCGGACTCGGTACTTGGCTTGCGATCCGCATCGCAGATCACCACCGCTTCAACGCCCTACCACCTAAAGACAACAGCTAATCCATTCCATCTGCTCACAAAAGGTCGGCATCCGCCGGCCTTTTTTTTGTCCCCGCCCCCTCCCTCCACAGAGAGAAATCACCCCAAGATCCAACTTTTTTTCTCCTAAACAAAATAAATTTTTATTTCTTAATCTATAATAAACAATTTTATTCTATAATGATTAGCAAGAACAAACTCAATAACCCAAACAAGGAGAAATAATATGAGTTATAATGATGGTACTATTAATAGTAACAGTAAGACTGTAAAGATTTTGGATAACAACATCGCAGATAATGAGAATAAAAAGATAGGAGAAGAAGGTGGCAAGGGAAACTTGTGTGCAAGAGGCATCCGGAGGAACTTCGGGGGGAAAGCTATGCTTCCCACCGCGATTGCTATTGGTGTGCTGCTCGTGGCTGGTATTGTGCTTGGTCTCTACCTCTTTAAGGTAGGCCCAATCTACACCGGAATCAACAGCGGAGCAACCTTTATCCAGCATAATGTGGCAGCTGTAGTCGTGGGAGCCGGAGCAGCTCTTGGTTTAGCCAGCCTCGTCGGCCTCGCCATCAACTACGTCATGACCACCAAAAAATGGTATGGCGATACAAAAGGCGCAGACAAGTTGCCGCTTCTCCAGAGATTCAGGATAGTTGTCCTCAAGATGGATGCGGATCCTGGGAGCTCTAAAAAGGATACGATCTTGAGTACTGCAGCTCTTGTAGCCATTGCGTTGACGATAACAGCGGTTGTGCTCTACGCCACGAATACCGCCCATATGCAAACAGCCATCAACTCTTACATGGGTAACCATGCTGTAGCGG
>SDBV01003281.1_pt1 | contig 23978 bp, 35 predicted proteins | sample 2277081 | NCBI WGS metagenome assembly SDBV01 (sample SAMN10402039, study PRJNA504765) | marine sediment metagenome | isolation source: marine sediment core GS10_PC15, 223 cmbsf | place: Arctic Ocean: Southern Knipovich Ridge | collected 2010 | reverse complement strand
TGCAGTGAAAATTAAAGAACTCGAAAAAAGTCTTGAAAATTTGCAATCAAATAGTGGATCTATGGCAAACGGTGTTAGAACATTAATTATTGATTCACCAAATACTATTACAGAAACAAATGCCAATCCTGAAGATTATGGATTTTATGCACCTGGAATGCAAGTCATGGATAGACACGTACCAACTACAACTGTCCATTCAAACGGTGGATATAATGGCACTCCAATATTATCAGTAGAATCTCATAAAGATCGCTATCCAACAGAGACAGCTAGACGAGAAAATCTTCTACTAGATAGAATGATGAAAAATTAATCAGGCAAGTTCTTTAGATTCAATCAATACTTTTTCCTTCTGCAAATTACGAAGCTGATGTGAAGTGAGAGGTACTTTAGTTACCATGAATTGTTTAGGAATTTTATCTGGATCTTCAAAAGTTTTGACACCATGATTCTTTTTATTTTTGTAAAATTCTGGATGCAGCCGTCTGGCACACCTCATGCATAATTGCCATTTTTCCCAATTTACTCTCTTCTGAGTACAGCGAGAATGGTGCTTACAGCCAGTACCAAAGCGGTATCCTAAACACATCGCCACAGTAAAAGGCTGATTTTTGGAATTAAGGTATATTGGATTTAAGAAAGCATTAAGATTCATTATCTACTAAAAAAGTTAAGTGAATAAACTATTTGTCTCAAAATTGAGACTAATCTTTCATTTATTGCCATCCATTGGACACATATTTTAATGAGTTAACTTTTACTTTATTCATGTCTAGTGACAGAAGAGCCCACGTCAAATATGAAGTAATCCAAGTGTATGATCCATCAAAGAATTACACTGAACATATCCAAAAAAGATGGGGAGAGATTTTAGAAAAATTTGATACTATGGGATATACATTTTCTCCAAAGGACTTTTACAATCAAAACAAATCAATGATGGAATCAAAAAACAGATCCAAAAATTCAGCTAAATCTATCTTAACAATGTCTTTGAATCTAGGTACCAAGATTGGTGTCTTAAAAAAAAGAGACGAGTCTGCCGTCCCTGATTGGTTCAAAGAGTTAGAGTCTGTCAAATATTGGCAAGATCAACTTCGTGGAGATAAGAGAAAAAATCTCAAAGTTGGAAGTACGGGAACTACAAAATCTCTGTATCTAGGACGGTTATGGAATTTCAACAGATGGCTTTCAAAACAAACAATGAAAATTAAAATTACAAAACAAGTAAGTGAAGACACATTCAAACAAATACAAGAGTTTAGAACTTTTGAAAATGTTGAAGGATTGACTAGCTTACTAACTCAAACAATTCCTAACAGAATTGATGTAGTCAAAATCATTAAAAAATATCTACTTGATGAAGAAGAGCATCAAGGAAATGCTTGTAATTACATGAATGTAATTAAAGCTGCGATTCTGTCTTATTTTACAAAAAATGAATGTGATATTTCTGTTGAGTTTGATCCAAAAAACAAGTACAAGAATAATGAAGAATCATTAGAGCAACAGCAAATGTCAATAGCTGAATTTATGACAATACTTACAGATGGTGCCCCTTCTTTATTAGAAAAGGCAGTCTTTCTATGCAAGTTCCATAGAGGACTTGATGCCTCAACACTAGCTGATAGATTCAATTTTGAGGTATTTCCCCAACTAGTCAAAGCATTTGGCACAGAAGATCATAACGCTTGGGATCTCTCATTATGTCCAATAATCACAGAGCACTCTAGGGTTAAGACAAGTTTTAGACATATTGGCTGTCTTGATGTAGATGCCATTGCAGCTATTCAAAAATATCTAGATGAAAGAAGAGAGATTACAAATCAAGAAATGATGGTAGGTAAACCATTGTTTCTCAACAAACAAAAAGACCCAATCACTCAAAGATGGATATTCAGACATTTTCACAATTTAGCAAAAAAATCAGGAGTTCTAAGAAAGCTCACAGAAATCAATGCGTTTAATGTGGATTCTCATGAAGTAAGAGACTTGTTAAAATCCACATTGATAGTTGATGGTGCAGCAGATTGGGCAGCCAATATCGCAATAGGTCACAAGCCAAAAGATTCCTATGATAAAACTGACAAATTGTTTCCTCAAAAATTCAGAGCTGAATATGCCAAAGGTTCTAAATCAATTAACATCTTTAGCAGAATTTCCTCAGTTATTGAATCAGAAGAACTTCCACAAAATCTTGAAGTTATCAATAAATTAAATGAAAAGAATGATAATCTCTCTAAGAGAGTCCAAGCACTTGAGGGAAAGGTTGACGTAAAAGAATTAGAGAAAAAATCTATTAGAAAAAGAAACAAATGGTTTAAGAATAATGATGATGCTTTACCTCCAGAGATAGAAGAAGCTTATAGAAAATATCCCGAACATGATCCTAGGAATATATCTTAAAGAGTTCTTTAATATTCTGTGTTTGCTTTTATGTTGGAAAATTATTTCTTTGTATGTCAAATACTCATCACGGAGTTTGTTGTACTGAGCCACATAGATACATTGTTCATTATGAAGATGAATCTCCTGCAATTCTATGTGAAACCCATTTTGCTGATAAAGAAAATCTAAGATGCGCCACATTCATTCATGATGTGAAATTAGATAAACACCTTGAAATCCCGTTCCAATAGCTATAATGTTTATTTAATAATACATTAATTCCATCTACTCAAATTATTGTGTGGATTTTGAGCCAAGTATCATACCATGTTGTGATAACAAAAAACGATACATTGTGATTTTTCCAGTTCAGATAACAGCTTTGTTTTGCAAAGAACACTTTGATGTTAACAAATATCTTACTGGCTCACTACTTGTTCATGACCTGGAGCTAAATATTGACATGGATCCCAAGAAATTACTTGCTGATCCAGCCTTTAATAATACTTTAATACACTGAGTCATTCGGACTTTTATGAGCTACTACGACACAAATGCAGAAGATGCTTTAGAAGAACTAGACAAAGTCATCGAAAATGAAATAAAAAAATAATCGGGACTAATCCCAACCGCCATTATTTGGAGTTGTATCTCTTTTGAATTTGTTTGATCCTTGTTTTATATCTGAGACATCAAATTGTCTTTCTATTCCCTTTTCTGGTTTTGGAGTGTGTCGTGCCATGACTACTCATACTCATTCAAAATTTAGGTATTTACAAAACAAACAACACTAACTAACTAACACTAACTAAGCTAAGTAAGCTAAGTAAGTAAGAACAAGAAGAAGAAGATGTTGCTACGTTTGTTTAGCTGAGAAATCCTATGTAATATCTCGGACAAAAGTGATAGGGTTTTGTAATAATAATTGGTGAATATCTGGGTGAATGGTTGTAAGACCCATACAACATCTTCTTCTTCTTGTTGTCATTGTTTCATTCTCACAATTCTATCTTCGGGAAATAGTTTTACCAGAAAGCTCATGTCTATTGTGTTTATCGTATGTTTGTACTCTGAATATGACATGATAAATTCCCTATAATCATCAAGATACCTAGGGTCTCCAGACGAAATAACCCTTCTAACAGCTTCATTGAGTTTTCCTGAAGGCACTATGGGAAAGCTTGTGTACTTGTTTTTTAATTCCCATAGAATATTTCCAACTCTATCTAGCTTGTCTCTTCGTGGGATTTTGTCATTAGTCCACAGTAAATAATAAGGACAATTCATGTCTTCTAACTTCTCCATCTGACGTATTCCCATTATGAGAATATCTGCAAATTTGTCTTGAATGTCATCTTCTGAAAAGTTAGTATATTCATTTGAATATCTATCCATTAGATAGTCTTCAAATTGTCTGTATGTATTACCACAAACAAGACTCTCTATGATACTCATTATACTGCAATCCTCCAAGAGCGACTAGTTCTTCCGCCAATAGAGCAAATTCTTTTCTCACAAAAGACTACCAGATCCTTATCGACTAGCTCGTAAGTGCGTGGCGTTACTGAATTAATAGGCAAACTAAGATACCTTGAAATCTCCAAGTTTGTAGGACAGCCCAAAGTTTTGATTGTATCATAAACTCTTTGTTGCCTCTCACCCAAATTTCTTTTAACATCATAGTAAGCTAAGAGTGAAGTGTCACGAACCATCAATTTGCAAGCACCTCTAATTTAGAAGAAATTACAGCTTGTCGTCTTATTCGTTCTTTCTCATAGTTGTGTACAGCTAGACAAAAACTACAAAATTTCTTTTGAGCTGGAGTGCCTTTAGGAAATTCCCTATGACATCTTTGGCATCTTATTTCAGCAGTGTTATATGGGAGGATCTTTCTAACCAATGGTATCTCCTATCGCAAGTGGGGGAGAATACATTGAAGAGCTATTTCGACACAGATCTTCATTGTATTTTTTAATTACATTACAAACAAAGTTGCACGTAAAATGATTATAATCTAAAATTTTCATAATTGAGCGGTTCCTTTGTTAACAAATCTGTTAGATGTTAGAATATGTGGTTAAAAGTATATACAAAATCTTTAAGAAATTTTTATTTTGGGTCATTGGGTGCTCACTCCCTCACCATAGATTTGTTGCAGAATTATTAGATTCCCTGGTACACAAATACATAGGTATCATATTGTAAATTCTGTTAATCTAATTAAAATCACAAGCATTTATGTATTTTTGAATTTCACAATAACCTTGATCTTTTTTATTAATTTCTGTTTGTAATTAATATCACATACAAATTGATACTTACTGCTAAATAGAACTAAATTAGTAAGTTATTACTATCATGATTGATCAATCTCGATTGACTAAAAGGTTATGGCTGCAAAGGTGAATGAAAGACTCTCGTCTACATAAATTTGGATAACCACATCGCAAATTGCCTTCACAGCCATATAGTATGAATTTAATATTGTGTATAAAACTGTTGAGGCTTAATTTCTTTGATCTAGATTCAGCTTATTAGTTAACTTTTGTTAAGTCGATAAGTTTATTTCCAATTATGGTTTTTACTAACTGATAACCATGTTGCAGTCGAATGAAGTATATCAAATTTTTGCCAGCATATCTCAATTTTGTGCCACACATGAATTTGATGTTTATACTCTTTGTCTGCACTGTTGGTTGGGAGATCGACAGTGCCTTCACACATAGTTGACTCCCACCAACATCTTACCTGGCTAGTAGTTGACAGTTATTTCCATATATGGAAACAGGAGGCTCAATTTTGAAAATGCGACATGAATCGTGTTGTAAAGGCTCACTGAAGAAATACCTCGTTCATTATCCTAAAGATGAAAAAATTGGAATGATTTGTGAATCATGTTTTTCTGATAAAGAAATTCTTCGTGAATCAACCAAAATTATCGAAGTAAAAACAGGAAAGGAGATTTTGTTTGGCTTGTGACTGTATTGATTCTGAGACATATCCTACAGATATTGGGAATGTTTGTTGGGATTGTGACGAATTAGTAGATGGTGATTTTACAATAATGGAGAAAAAATGAGTGTAACTGTTAATCAATATTCAAAAAAACATGTTGGTGAAGTCCCAGTTCTTAACGGGAAAGTAGTTTGTCAACAATGTCACCATGAGAATAAAGTTTACACTCCAAAAAATCAAGGTACTAAAGATCATATTAGATTAACAGGAAAACGAGCTAGTCATAGACATCTGTTAATCATAGTGGCATTTTTAGATAATCCTCAATTATCACTCACCATAAATGACATTGTAAAAAAAGTTAATCAAATCAATGGAAGTAATTTTGACAAAGCTGATATTACACATGACAGAGCTGATTTAGTTTCATGGAAGGTACTTGATCTTACTGGAGTGTTTGACGGTACAGCTCCTTTCTATTATCTAAAAAATATAGCTAAAGCCGTAGACCTTGCATCTGGAGGCGTTTTCTAATGAGAGGCTGCCAAAAATGTGGCTCAACTTGGGGCGATGAGAATAACTTTTGTCTCAAAGTCACTGATAATGGTAAAGGAATTTGTAGGACGAGTCTGAAGTAGATGGCAAAATTGCATTCTTGTGGTAGTATTGGTTACAAATTATCCTATCAAAGAAAAATTTCTTTAGATGATAGACCTACCTATTTTCCAACAAATTTCTATTTTTGTCTAAAATGCAATAAAACTTTCATTAATTCGGAGGAAAAATAATGGACACCATCATTTCCACTAGCTACAAACAACAACAGAATATTATATCTAAAAAAAATAATATAAATAATTATATAATTAATTATATTTTATTTTATTTTTTTAGGAGGTTTATTATTTGTTAGAAAGTGATACTAGAGAAAAAGTTCCTGAAAAAATGTTAGGTGTTCATCTTCCTATTAATACTATAGAAAAATTCAAGGATCTAGCTAGAAAGGAACGAAAAACAATGAAAGTATTTCATAAGGACATTATTGATAAATATCTAAAAGAGCATGGAGATGGCAATCCTGCATTTACACTAGATGTATTTGTTGAACAACCAACAATGCAAGCTGCACCAGCATTTTACAGAACTAGGGAGGACTGGCACGAATATTCCTATAATAGTTCATCAGAAGAAGTCAAAAAAATATTGAATCAAGCACAAACGATTGTAGCAGTATCAAAAAACACACTATTACAAAGAGGAGAAAATGAGTATTGACTTTCAAACAAAATTACATCAAACATAACAGAGTCCTACAAGTCAGACAAAAAATGCTACTGGGTTGGACTCCTGAGCAATTAATGGATTTTTGTTTAACTCGTCTCAAAGTGTGCAGACAAACTGCAAATGACTACATTGATGATGCTGCACTAAAACATCGTAAAAAATACAAGAAAGAACATGTTCTTCCTGAATGTACTAACAAATGTGGACAAAGAACCGACACGGGAGGAAAATGTTACACATGTAGGGGGTTATGTAATTGAATACCCTAAAAGAAAAACAGATAGTCAAAAAATTAAATGACAAATTCCCAGAAAAATTCAATGTCAGAGAAAAATTATACTCTCCACTTTCAGTCTTACACTATAATCTAAGATTCCGATTCGAAGACGACTATCCTGCAAAAATGCCAGAAGACTTTGCAAGGGATATGATTTACTTGTATTCAAAAGAAAATGAAGTAGTATGGGACGGATGCTGTGGTTCCGGTACTGTTCCAAAAATTGCAAATAAATTAAACAGAATTGGTATAGGTTCAGATGTAAATCCTAAAGCAATTAAATTATCATGTGAACACGACCCAGAGCACCAAGGTCATTATAGAAAAATAGACGCGCGCGAGGTAAAACCAGAAGAATTTTCTATCTATGAAAAACCTAGTCTAATTCTATCTAGCTTACCCTTTGGTTTGAATATCATCGGTAACAAAAACAACTACTCTACAGAAATCAAAGATGTCTCAAATTGTCCAGACTATGACAGTTTCTTTGTTGGCTCCAAACAAATCATTAAAAGTTATTTTGATAATCTGAAACCTGGCGGAGTCTGTGTACTAGACGCTAGAGATAGACTACACAAAGGAAAAACAATCCCATTAATTCTAAGATTTTTACAACAAGCTGAAGAAGTCGGTTTTGAATTAGTTACACGATTCTACTATGATCTTATCCCTTACAGGCAAATGACCTACAAACACAAACCCTCAGGTCACATCAAGGCTATGCCTGCAACAATGGATGTCATTGTACTAACAAAACTGGAGAATGAAAAACTTGTCTGATTTTATTGGCAGAGGTGAAAAACTCGTTGAGAGAATCATACCTAGATTATACTTACAAACAGAAGTACATAGACAAGTTTCAATATCTAAGCTAGTCAATGAGGAAGATTTTATAGAATACAGTGAAGAGTTTGCAAAACACAAATGCGATCTAGTTATGATAGTCCGTACCTCCTCAGGTAAAGAAGAAAAATTAGTAATTGAAGTAAACTACAAACATAAAGAAAAAGCAGCAGAAAAATGGCGAAGGACATTTGCACCTGATATTGTTAGAGCTGGAAATATCCCTGTTACCATTGATGATCATGCTTGTAGAAGTTCACTTGATAAAACAAAAGGATTATTCTATCAAAATTCCAATGGTAACCATGTACGTATAACTTGGAATGATTTTAGAGACGTAATTGACGCTCTAGATAATGCAGGAGCACCAATATGAGTTGTACTTTTTGTCCTGGTTGTGAGAAAGCTGATCAATTATTTACTCCTAGAAGGTCAGAGACCATCAAAGGCAAAAGAACCACTAGAGCAACAACTGTAATCTATTGTGAAAGATGTAAAGGATATTTCCCTGTAGACAAACCTGTTAAATTCTGGACTGTTAATGGATACATGGAGTCAATTAGAAATATTGAGCTTTAATTATTTTGATTCAGAAACAACTTGTAAGAGCTGTAACACACGAATAAAAAAAGAAAATCAACTTGTCTGTGATTATTGCCATGAGCATGAATTAAAACCTGAATGGCTTGAAGAATAATTTCTCTACGGTACTACTCCAGAGTAGTACATTTTATCACTTTTTCCATCTTTGTTAAATAGCAAAATCCGAACTTTTCATTCAGGGGAGAATTAAGATAAAACAACTAACGATAGTTAAACCGCCAATAATATTTTATAATTTACTTGATGAGTGTGTTACATTAGCGTTAATAGAAAATGACGTTGATTCCCAGATTGATTTGTGGACAAAGATGGGAGATCAATTAGAATCTTCTAACTTTTCTAAAGAGAAAATTACTTCCACCGTTCAACAAGAAATAGAAGATAGAATATGGAAGAGAAAATTCAAAGATTTAGGTATACCGAGAGATCAATATCACTGGCATTCTGGACATTTCTATGCTACCATGAGAAAACAACAGTGGGGAAATTCAAAATATTCGAAGAATTCTCCTGAGCAGGAGACAGATAATAGTTCCGATTTTGAGCCTAAGGTTCCCGAGGATGCCATGTTTAGAGAACAAAGACAAGATGACCTAACTTTTTTTAAAAAATTAAAAAATGAATTACCAGATATTTTAGAAATGATGATTGATGTATTGCAGAAAGATTATGTTGTAATTACTGAAAATAATAAAGAACAATATGTACAGTTAGATTGGGCAGCCTACTATGGTGATGCAGAAGCAGTAGAACTAAACAAGATGCTAAAGGACAATATCACAACATGGCTTCCACAATTTCAACGCATGTTAGATACAAGACAGAAACTATTACCTAACCAAATGTCAGTTTTAATAGCAGTCAAAGAAGTATCATCCACAATATCCTATTTCTGTTCAAGATACTACAGTAAGGTCAAAGTAATATCTGGTATTAGTACTAAAGCCTATAGAAAATATCTTAATGAAACAAATTCAATGTCTGCATACCTAGATTTTTGTCAAGAAGACCCCTGGAAACACGATGTTATGTTTTTCCGTTGCCCAAAATGTCGATTACACAAACTCAAAGTTAGAATATTACCTAATGGAACATGGAACTTTGTTTGTAAGAATAAAAAAGCCCACAAACATGATGTAGATATTACTTTCCCATCTGAGATGTTTATTGAGCAATTGAACAAAATTATAGAAAACAGAGGTGGAGCAGCTACTAAAATCGCCAATAGAGAAAAAATAGAAATACCTGACGACTGATAATTTATTTCAATAACTTATTCAACATGTAGGGTATCTAATTGATTAACTAATTTTTATTATTTAACAAAGTGATTAGTTCCGAAATTGTGTAATTTACTAATTTAACTACATAATGACCCCCCTTACTAGACGTACAAAGCTAGAAACCACTCAACTAAGAAATGAAATGCGTAGGTTAAAGCAAATTGGAAACACACCTGAGAGGATAATGAGCCATCTATCATTGAATAGAGATAACTATAATTTTCACATGACTCAAATATTCAAAGAGGATAGAAAAGAACTCAAAAATCTTACAGTACACATTATAGAACATGAGATTCTAACATGCAGATCAAGAATGGAGAGGTCAATCGAAGTATTAGATTCCATTGCCAGAGATACAAAAAATAAACCCTATGATAGAATAAAGGCAGAAGAACTAAAACAAGAAACTGCCGTAAATATACTTCGTTTATTGGTCGAGAGCCCTAATTTGGTTAATCTTGAAAGAGTTGATGGCAAAATTACGGAAACCCATGTTCCCCTCGAAAGCAAACCAATATCAGCAGCAATGGACAAACTCTTCACTGAACCAGTACCTGAGCAATGACAAAAAAGATTTTCAATCATTCAATCACTGGTTAGGACTTCCATTAGACAAACAAGGTGAAGGAAGACCTGTTTTACCTTTTCACATAGATGTTCGTAACAGTATTAGAAAACACAAGCACACCATCATTAACAAATTCACAGGAGCTGCAATGACTGAGATTATCCCTAGGGTAATGCTTGAAATGATGTTAGTCGATAAACCGTATCACAAACAGTTTGCAGTAGTTACGGGAATCAGAATGAATCTGACAACCCACATCATTGAAACTAGAATCAAAAATATGATTCAAAGAACACACCCAGAATTAATTGCTGACTGGAATAAAACAGAAGCACGATTAGAATTAACTACAGGTCACTTCTTCAAAGGATACCCAACACAAAACATTGATGCACTAAGAGGTCAAGATGATTTAGCATTTATCTTTCCAGATGAAGGAGCATTTTTCCCTCAAACAGATCAAGAACAAGTATTCAATGTAATTTCACGTTACGACCTAAAGACTGACCCTTTCATTGTTTGGAATTCTACACCTAATGGTCAACAAGGAATGTTTTACAAATTATGGCAAGATGCTATCAAAAAAGAAAATGATTACAATGCAATTACATTAAACTACAAACTAGGACTTGGAACATTACTTGATCCCATTAAGGTAGAAGAAGAAAAAAGACTCAATCCCAGAATGTTTGATCAAGAATACAACAATCAATTCATCGCCCCTATTGGTGCAATGTTCCCAGAGATAACAGAATCTAACACTCTACAGGAGGAAATACTTTGAGAATTTTATCTATAGATCCATCAAATATGATGGGCGGAGATCCACTAGGCGCAGTATTACTTGGCTCAAGAAAAAATGAAATTGACATACAGGGAGCAAAGTTTTGGAATAATGCAGATTTTACAGATGTAGAATCTGAAATTGCCGACATCTATCATAAAAAAAATTGTGACTGGTTAGTTGTAGAATCAAATTCAATGGGACATAGAATCATTCACTCTTTTGTTCATGAATATAATCTTCCAGTAAAACCCGTTTACACATCAAACAAACTCAAAGATCCAAAGCCTGGAACAATGGACAAGATGGAACATGCCAACTGGTTAATCAAATTACAACAAGAAGGTCGACTAAACTGGGCTCAAGCACAATCAGAATACATGAAAGAACTGCAAAGACAATGGAGTAATTTTGGAGAATATACTAAAGGAAAACTAGCAGCTCCTTCAGGTGAGCATGATGATTTAGTTATGCCACTAATGACTGGTACCTTTGTTATTCGACAAATGGAATTCTCTGGCACTCTAAAATTTATCAGTCTCACTGATGATATTGAAACTGATACCCTTTCAATTCTCAATAAGGAAGTAGCAGAAGGAAAAACTGGATTATCTTGGAATCGAAAGTAGTTGAAGAAGAATATGTAGTTACGTTAGGAATTTTTGATTTAAAAAAAATGATCAAACAAGCAAGAAAATCACCAGAATTACAAACTAGAATGGTAATTAAAATTCCCAAAAATATCAAAACCATAGCTTATGATAAAGAAAAGGGGGTAAAAGGTTCCGTAGGAATTACTGAGCCTATCAAAACATAATGAAATATTTTGATTCCATAACTAGGGCATTCACTAGAGCAAAACACACTGATTTTTTTCTAAGAAGACAAGATCCTTACACTGAATTTATTTCCACTAACAGATTGTTTGGTGTTTTACCTCTAGTACATCATCAAAAATTATACTTTGATTATTTATCTGATCCAGGTATTACTAACGCAGTAAATACATTTAGAGATCAAGTTATCGGTGTAGGTCATTATCTTACTGGCGATGATGAGAAGGCATTATTAGCATGTAAGAAATGGTTTAAGAAAATAAAATTCAAACGAAAATTAAAGACTGGTTTTTCTGATTCATTAATTACTGGAAATATGGGATTTGAAAAAGTTATTGGAGTAACTGCTGCGAGCACAGAGAGATTAGTTGATCTTGAATTAATAGATATGAGAATAGTTAAACGAATTGAGCCTGATGAAGATAACAAATTACCTAAAGAATGGGTACAACTGCATCTAGGTGTAGAAAATACTATTCCCTATGAAGATACTATACACTTTAAGCTCTTTGAGTTATCACGTTCATTTCTTGGTATAGGTCTGTTCACATCATTATCCGTTCCTCAGTATGAAGAAGACGGTATTGTAAGATCAATTCTTGATGACATGAAACAAATGCGTTCAAACTTTGCAAAAATAATTAACAAACATGCTTCTCCTGATAGACTTTTCATTTATGAAAATGAATCACAAGATGTCATTACTGAAGAGGCGCGAAAGTACAATACACGAGAAGCAGGAGATACTCAATTCACAAATAAAAATTTCGAATACAAAGAACTGACAGTAGACCCACGCGCAAGATTTGACAAATACATTGACATCATTCAGCTCTATTATGATTTAGGAACACAAACTCCCGCAGCTAAATTACAATCTACTACAGGATTCACAGAGGCTTCCGCTAATGCAGTATTGGAAATAGTAGAGCGAAGAATCAGAGGCATTCAAGATGATCTAAAAACAGTGATAGAAGAAGACATTTTAGCAGAATATCAAAGAGGATTAGGATTTGACCCAGAAATAACCAATGTTGAATGGCATTTTGGACAGCCAGACATTCCAGACTTTGACATCAACATGGTCGTTAAAGGCTTTGAAACTAAAGACGAAGATGGTAATAGACTAATCAAATATGAAGAAGCTAGGGAAATATTCCAAAATTCAGGATATATTCAAAATTCTAGTGCTAATAAATCAGACAGTAAATCCAAACTAAAACAAATTAGGGTAGATGGAGAATTGAAGTATATTGTCGCAGTATGATGAAGACGAAGATGATTTTTGCGCAGAGTGTGGAGAAAACTGTGAAGACTGTACACAAGAATTTTGCGCGTGTGAAAATCACTAACAGTATCTTATTTCCTTTAATTCATAATTTTATTTTAAATTCATGGATTTCCCAAATAAATTCAAATCATTTGAAGAATGTCAAAAATTCTTCCAAGACAAATCTGTTACAATTTTTCATGGAGTCACTTATGTCCTTATATCTCATACACCAAATGATGGTATAGGAATCAAAAGATGCATCTATGAGATTAGTGGAGATGGTTCTTTGTCAATTAAGAATCAAAATAAAACCAAAGAAACTGTAAAAGAACCAACAACCACAAAGACCCAAAAGAAAACTAAAGATACAAAATCCAAAGAATAATAATTCCTATTTGGTAATTTCCTTTTTTCTACTTGATGGATGCTAAAGACATTACAATCAATGTTAATCTTAATGATAAACCCGTAGATTATTCGTCTCCTAAATCCGATTCTAAATCCCAAATTATGAGCCTAACAGGAAAGAAAAAAGTTCAGATCATAGTAGCCATTGATTCAAAATCTTACAAAGAAGATAAAGCTGGATTCCATTTTCATGGTAAATTAACTGAGCCTAGAATGTCATTAAATGGATGGATTTACCTTCCTCAAGAACTAGCCCCTCAGGATGGAAAAACCATTCCATTAACAATAGAACATGAAGAAGCCTTTACTGCAAATCCTAAGATTAGAGGCTCTATGAAATTATCATTTGATGAAGACACATGGGATCTAAATTATGAGGCTGTAACTAAGGATAAAGAAGCGATTGCAGGCATAAAATCAGGATTATTCAAGTCCGTTTCCATGACCGCAGAATGGGAAGATGAAGATAAAATTAGAGGATGGCTTGTACCAAAAGGAGTAACTACAACTCATGGAAGTTTAGTTAAGACACCTGGAATTACTTCCGCTACTGTAAAGACTGATGCGTATGTTCAATGTTGTGACGGTCTTTATCCATTACAAAAATGTGATACAAAAATTTTACAAGAATTAAAACAACATTATGATTCAAAGAAACCTTATCTTTTCATCAAAGAAAAATCTAAGACTAGAAAAGATTCAGAGGTACAAAGTTCTCATAAGAATACCAATACAAATCCAATTCAGAAAATGTCCAAAAATGACAACGAAGAAACACTAGCTACAGTTCTAGTTGAAGCTATTGCAGAACAAGGTGAAGAATCAAAAACCGAAGAGGAATTGAAACAACAAATTGCAAATGAATTAGAAATTCATGAGAATGTTGTAGAGTCAATTCTTAACGGTGATGAAAAGGCAACCGATGAATTTCTTGCAACCTTAACTAAAGTAGCTGGGCTAGATGAATCAAGACTCGATGCCTTTAGAGATATGGAAGAGGAGAAAAAAGAAGAGGAAGAGGAAGAATCTGACGAAGAAGAGGAAGAGGAAGAAGAGGAAACTCCAAAACCCAAAAAAGACACCAAATCTAAGAAAGATTCCAAATCTGGAAAAAAAGTAACAATCAGAAACGATGGAAAACCACAAGAAATTGTAGTCAAAATTGATGCAACTGAAATTACTGATGTTCTAAACAAACACCTTGACACTATTGTCTCTACTAAAAAGACAAAGGGTAAATCTGATTCAACGTTTCTAACGAAGAAAGAACAGCGTACAAAGTTCTATCAACGAGTAACTGACTGTCTCCGAAAACACCAAAGAATTGACATGCAATGGATTGGTGAAAAGCTCAAGAAAGATCATATCGGACTTGATGCTATCGGTCTTGCCGAAGTAGGAACTGCCGCAGGAGCTCAATGGCTTGAAAACATTACAATTGTTCCTGCTGGTCTTGAAGCCAGTTTAAGAAGCACTTGTGAAGTTGTTCAAATCCAAAGGGGAGCAAAAGAGGTTCACTTTACATTAATCTCAACTCCTACACCTGTTGATGGATCAGCTCCAACAGTTCCAGGTGATGCAACACAAACAATCACAGATGTTGTAGCAACTCCTATAGAACGTGTACTCAAACAAAGACTAACTGATCAGGCTGCTAGAAATACAAATGCACCTTTGGGCGAAACAATCGCAAAGACTTTCAAAAATTCAGAAGTTCTAGATGAGGATGCAAAAATCCTAACAGAGTTAGATGGTCTTACTGTCGGCTCTCTTGCAGGAAACATCTACCAAGGTCAAACATCTGAAGTTGCTATTCTATCAACTGACATATTTGTAGCAGAGCTTTTGCGTAAAGCAAAAAGTTTCTTGTTGAATAAAGGTTGGCAAGAAGCAGCAATGCCTGGAAAAGTTGTCTGTGTAATGTCCCCAAACCAAATGGAACAACTCATGGGTGATACCACAATACAGAGATTCATTGAATGGGTTTCTGATGGTTCAGCACTCAAGACAGGATTTATTCCAAGACTTCACGGAATTGATTTACTTGTATCTACCCAAGTTCCAACAGGAACAGGTGATTCAAGTTCAACAACTCACAGAGCCTTTGTATATATCCGAGAAGTATCTGTTGGTCTAGGATTTACAAAAGACTTGGAAATTGAAAATGCAAGGTATCCAGAAGAAAGAGCTACTACAATAGTCGCTTCTTATGAGCTTGCAGCAATAAACAAGTCAATCACTTCTGTCGTTAGACTCGTCACTCACGGTGCCCCATAGGTATCGTAATCATTTTTTTATTTTTTTAATAATTCATTTAATGAAAATTATGCCTTGAGAAATCATGCCTTCAACTGATATTGTTTTAAGATTAGCAGATGATCCAAGTGTACCACAATTATTCAAATTCAAAAGAGGATCTTATGGTGAAAAGAATAACATCAATTTCTTTATTCAAAATTCCGATGGGTCAGATTATGACATAACAAGTCTCACATTAAAGATGGTTTTATTTGAAATATATAGAAAAATCCCAATCTTTGAAAAAACATTAGATATTGTTGATTCAGTAAAGGGAACCGCAAAATATGAGCCTAAAATTGGCGAATTAGACTTGATTCGAGAATATTATCTAAGAGTATCATTAGAGGATTCAACTAATAAAGAATGGACAGAATTAGCTAGTCTACAAGTCAGATAATTCCTTTTTTTAAAACACGATTTAGATTATTATGCCCTTAGATGAAATACCAGCCATTCTCACACTATCTTATGTAAAATCCCAAAAAGAGATTACTGATGATTTACAAAATGGAATTCTATTGGGCTTGATTAACGAAGTTAACAATACAATTTACACAGATGTAATCTCGAAAACAGATGAAGATAAAATTGAAGGAACAAATTTCTTTATGACACTGCGCACTCCTGCAATGCTTCTATTTGATGCTGATTATGCATTAAGAGAAAACAATGACAAAGAACAACATGATGCATTAATCAAAAGATATGATAAATCCATAGAGAAAACATTAAGATCCATTAGAAAGTATGACAGATTCTCAACATGGGTTTAACTGGTTATTTCTCATTAAGCTGTTAATTGAAACAGTATGCATGACTGATAAATGCTCAGTAAACTGTAAAGAAAACGCAGACTCTGTTGACAAAATCAATTGGAAGTGTGTTGAATGTGGTACTAATTTACAATCAATTATAGAAAAATTATTTGAGAAAAGAGAAAAAGATTATTCAGAATCTAAAAGAGTCGCTGCTGAAAATGACATAGACCAATTAACTGAAAAACAAAAACAACATCGAAGGAGTATGACAATAAAATGAATGACACATCTAAAGGCACAGATAAATTAAATATCTCAAGAAATTATGCTCAAAGTGTTTTACTAGAGGGGAAGGAAACCCCAATTATTCATAAATGGGGAAAGGGAAATTTTGATTCAATTCCAACTAAGAGAATCGCACTAATCAAAGGATTAAACAAAATTATGACAAAAGCTGGATTCCCTTTACAAGAACAAGTAATTGGTACTGAAACTATTCGCGTAGAAAAATACAGAGAATTGTATGTACCAGGAATTGGTGATAATGCAATTCAAAAACTAAATGAAAAAGGATACAACTTTAGACAAATTGCAAAAAAGATAGGAAAGAACCAATTATTTGAAATTAACATCCATCATGCACTAAAGAAAATTCCTTGGAAACCTATTGTACTAAACTCAATGTTAAACGAAGGAAGCCAACAATTAATTGATTTGGCAATAGAGGCTGATGCTGTAAACTATTACACTAACGCCCTTGCACGTATGGGTGTAGGAGATGGAACAGGAGCTGTAGTGGCAACACAAACAGGACTTCTAGGGGGTTCCACATCATTTGTTGCAATGGAGGCAACCTTCCCAAGTAGAACAACTGAGAGAGTTGACTTTAAGGGATCTTATGCAGACGGAGTAGCCGAATTTGCATGGGAAGAATTTTCAGTAGATAACGGTGCTTCATCTAACAAGAACTTGCAAAGACTCTTAGCTTCTAAAGGTACAAAAGGTACTGGCGAAGTTTGGACTGCCGAAGTTCAGATAACATTCTCTTAGAGAATTACATCTTTTATTTAATTTTTAATAAAAATAATCCATGCCAGACTTTGGTAGTGCTCCTGAAAGACTTCAAGGTACTTTAGCTACAATATTAAAAAAATCCTTTGATGGGGCAATAAGAAGTGATGAGGGCTATCTCTATAATGTAGATGGAGATTTAGCCATCTTAACTGCTAATACAGGAAAAGATATGTATCTCATAGAAGCAAGTGTTACTTATTCACCCGCATTTACAGCGTCCCCTGGATGGGGACTTGCACAATTAAAAATAAACAATGTAAAAGTTGAGGAGTACAAATGGATGATGGGTGCTACTTCAGCAGGAACAGGAATGAAATCTCAAACTCATTATTTTAAAAATATTGGACATAAAGTATTAGCTGGTCAAATTATAAAAATACAAACAGTTAGTGGTTACCAAGAGGGTGTACGTGGATTCATAGAATGTATTGAAGTGGATACTGGAAAGGATCCTACATTAGTCAAGTAGATTATCATAATAATTAAATTCGAATTATGCCTTTTAACTAATTTTTAATAAAGTTGAGTATGCCTGATTTTGGAAGTTTACAGAAGGTTACTTCAAAACCAATTACATTATTTGCTGATGGTGATAAATTAAACGGAACAATTGAAAAAGAATTCGATACAAAACAAGCAACAAAAATCCAATATATTTCAGATTACACATTAGTTATTCCTACGACAACTGTTACAGAATCATTAATCGCTGGAAATGTCGTCAATCGTCCAAATGCAGTAGACAAATCCATTGGGAGTGCAGCATATATTACTTCGACTACAACTTGGCGATTTGATTTTGGAACTGAAGCATTAAGAAATCCTGCAATTAGATATTCAGCTAATGTAAACATTAATGGAAGTTGGAATGTCTATGTCCGATGGGCTGGTGAAGATTTGAACTTTACATCAAATCTGTGGATAGCTAATGATGCTACAACTATCAATACATCAAAAGCTCCATTTGGTCAAGTGAATATGCGATACATGGAAATTTACGCATCTGAAAGTGCTAGTCCATCTTCTTTCTATGTCTATGAAGTCTGGGATGCTGATGAGGGATTTGGTTTTGCAGATTCTAGTCTGTTAATAAAAAACCCACTAACTGATGTTTGGACAACAGTTGACACATTCAACCGCATAGGTAACACCTCGTCCATACAACAATTTCAAGATAAAACAGTGATGTTACCTGATAACAAACTTACAAAATATTCAATGAAAACTTATGGTAAATGGAATGGATCAGTTACTGCCATTCTAGTTGATCCAAGGTACAATTAAGGTGATAATGTATGCCTGATTTTGGACAATCACAAAAGGTCACATCAAAGTCAGTTACAATAGCCAGCAATGGAGATAGAAATGATGGAACTGTAAATGTTAATTTTGACACAAGGCAAGCTGATAAAATTTATTTTTACAGAAAAATGAATGCGCAGGTTCCAACTACTAATATTCTCGCAACGAGTATTGCAGGTAGTTGGAATAATTTATCAAATTCTGTTGATAAAAATCGTAGTTCCCTTGCAGATAATGGTGGTAATGATGGAACAATTCGATTAAATTTTCAAAATGAAATAGCAAGAAAAGTAGGTATTCGTGTCCTTTTGGGTGGAAATCCTGGTAACGGTTGGAATCTTTATTCTAAATTTGCTGGTTCAGATGTATCATTTAGTTCTGAAACACTAATTCTTTCCTCTCACACAAGTGGAAATACTGGTGTTGTAGATATATTTCCATCTTCACTTAATACTACACTGCAATATGTTGAATTAAGATTTGATGAACTAAATAATGCAAATCAGATGGGGTTGTATGAAGTCTGGGATGCAAAAGAAGGATATGGATCTTCAAACATCAATATCCAAATTCAAAATAAAGAAACTGGTACATGGATTACTATGGACACATTACCTGTAATGAACTATTCAATAGCAGAAATTATTGATATTTTTGAAATTATCCATCCAGATGCAGATCATACTAGAATTCAATTAGTTAATTCTGGAAAATGGAACGGCTCAGTTAGTGCTCTGTTAGTTAATCCTAGATACTGAATTATTCCTTAAAATGAAATAATCTCTTATTCTTTCATGGTACTTGGTGAAGGAACTAAAGGCGTTTTACTTATGACTGGTGCAGTCCAAGATATTATTACAGCTACAGGTCTAAAATATTATTCAGGATATGTCTATCTTGATAATTTAGTTGCTGGTGATTCTGTAGATATTATAATTTATGTGAATGATCCTCAGGCAGCAGCTCTAAAAATTTATGATCAATGGACTTACAGTGGTGTTCAAGATGTACCAGCTATCTTTCTTGTAAATGTTCCAACAGATGATTTTAAAGTTACAATCGAACAAACAGCCCAAGGAGCAGGAGGATACAAAAACATCAACTATGTTCGTTATGATAGCTAATGGTCTCACATGTACACAGACATGATGTTGCCCCATTAGGTGGAGTAATTGAAATTGTTGTCTTTGATTCAGCTAGTGGTATTGATTCTCTAATTGTTGGCTCAAAGTCTGTTATTGCTAATGACATTCTTGTAGGTACTGAAATAGTTAGTATCAATAAACCAGTATCTGTTTTTGATTCTGCCACAAACAATGATTCTATTTTTGTGAATAAGAATTTTAATTTCAGTGAGATACTTTCTGGTCTTGATAATGCAATTAGGAATAAAATTCTTAGTTTGACAGAAACAATTAACGGATCGGATTTTGTAATTAGAAACAAATCTCACACTATTGTAGACACTCTCACAGGAGTTGAATCTGTTTTAATCAACAAGTTTCTCAAATTCTCTGATTCCTTACTTGGGTCTGAGTTTGTAAAGAGTCTTAAAAATATCTCTGTCTCAGATGCTATCCTGGGCTCTGATGTAGTAAAAACTCTCAAAGATATTTTGGTAGGTGACTCGGCAACGGGTACAGAATCAATTAGAGCAGGAAGAGAATTAATACAATTTGACACTCTTACTGCTACTGAAACTATACTCAGAAACAAATTCCATACACTCCAGGACACCATTTTAGGTATAGAGAATACTTTATCTGATAAAGTCATAGTTGTAAATGATGCTCAAACGGGTACTGAAGTTATCAAAACTCAGAAATCTATTTTTGTCTTTGATGCTTTATCGGGTATTGAAAATGTAATACGAAATAAACTACATACACTACAAGACTCTATCTCGGGAATAGATATTCACTTATCAGCCAAGGGTGTGATAGTTGGCGACATACTCTCAGGTACAGAAATAATTAAAACTCAAAAATCAATAATTGTTTCTGATATTATTTTTGGATTAGACACAACAATCAGAAATAAATTTCATACAATCCAAGACGCATTAATTGGAAGTGAATCAGTATTACGTAACAAATTTCACACAATATCTGATGCAATTCTAGGAATCGAAATAGTCATGACACGCGTCAATGTCCAATTAATCGACACAGTAACTATGATTGAAAGCCTTTTTACTACTAACAAAACTGTGATAGTTTTTGAATCTGCCTTTACTTCAGATTTTCTCAAGACCATCAAAAATATTAGAATATTTGATAGTGTGACTGGTATTGATACTCTACTAACAAACAAATTTTTAATTTTTTATGAAAATGTAATTAACTCTGACATTATCCAAACAATTAAGAATATTCATCTAGCTGACACTCTAACTGGAATAGATAATCTTCTTTCCTCTATCAATGTAAAACTATCAGAATCGCTTACAACTTTGCATTTTCTTAAGACGACAAAAAATATCAGAGTATTTGATAATCTTACAGGTCTAGACGCGCAAATATTAAACAAATTCCATACACTGCAAGATTCTATTTTAGGTACAGACTCTATAATCAGTTCTATCAACGTGAAACTCTTTGATCTCCTAACAGGTGCCGATTCATTAATTTCATCTATTCAAGTAAAGTTACAAGATACACTATCTCGTATTGATTTTCTTAAGACTCTCAAATCAATAGTTGTTTCTGATTCTGTTTCTACTTCAGAAAATCTTCAGACAAATCAGGAATTCATACACACAGATACTGTCATTGGTACAGACTCTATGATTAGAAACAAATTCCATACACTACAAGACAGTGTATCTAGAATTGACATTCTAAAAACTATCAAATCCATTCTTGTCTTTGATGTAGCAAATACTGTATCAATAGTTAAAGCATCAAGACATTATTTACACATCGATACCCTTCTTGGTACAGATGTACTAAAACTAAACAAATTCTTGAAATTTAACGAAGTGTTGTCTAGTGTTGACTTTGTAATTAGAAGTAAATTACATACACTGCAAGATACACTTACAGGAATAGAAATCGTAATTGTTCCTCCTTTCATATCTTTTACACAAAAAGGATTAAAGTTCTTTTCTAATGTTTCAGGGAATTTACGCTCATGAGTTCTGATGTGACGATTTTTAAAAAAGGTCACAAGGGGGGCATTTTTGCTGGAAAACTACTTCGAGAAGATGGAACTCCTAGAGACCTGACTGGTTATACTGCATTGGAAGTAATTTTCATAAAACCTAATGGAAAAACCATAATCAAACCCGCTGTTCCCGATAATCCAGGCAATTTAGCTGACTCAAATATCATGTGGACAAATAACACTCCGCCTTCTATCTTGGATAAACCTGGTGTATGGGAATTTCAAGTAGCTGCACATTTTGGCGCAAGTGCGTATGTGCCTTCTTATCAAAGTGTAGTGTTTTGGGTGGTAAAATAATTGGTAATTAACGACCATGCCAAAAATATTCAAAGAATTGTTGATAAATTAAAAGCAGATTCTAGTGTATATGATGAAGGCGCAACCAAAGGCAAAGTCAGAAATATTTTATTTGGAGATCCTGAAAATAACAAAAAATTACCTCAGTCATTAAAACCATACATCTATGTAACTACTAGAAATTCTTTACAGACAACAAACAGAGATGTTGGAGTAGTAAACCCCATTGATAGTTCTACAACTGAATATGAAATAGTAATTGTTGCAGACTCTCGTTCAAAAAGTGAAGTAGCCCAAAAACAACTTTATGAAATTTTAAAAAATGTTAGGGCAAATTTAGAATCAGATCCTACATTCAAACATCCTGATACTAACGATGATCCAATCTTTGTTCGCAGTGTAATTACTGATGTACCGTTGGATCCTGAAACTAGAGGTAAGTTAACTACGTCTCTTTCAATAATATTGTTAGCCACAATCGGAGCTGATCACACATTGACTGTTTCGGGGTTTACTGCAATCCCAATAAGGTCTGTTCAAGAAAGAGGTGTAGAAATTACTGAAGACATTTACAATACAGCACGAGTTAGAAAAAACACAGCTCCAATATCTGAAACTCATTCTTTATTTGTAGAAATAGAATATGATGAATCGCAATTTAATCAATTTTGGACAGATAAAGGAAACAGAGCTAAAATTCCAGTAACCCTAAACCGTCCATCTGGCACATCAAACTATACTGGTAAAATTACAGATATTTCAAATCCAATAGAAAGTGTAGATGGAATTAAAACGATAACATTGAAATTTGAAATTTTTCATTAATTATTTCCTATTATCAACAAAACACTATTCTGATACGTGCCTACGTCATTTAATCCCGATAATGAATTACTTGAAAATTACAAAGGTCATCTTGAGATAAAAGATGGGGGTACTTGGTACAAAGACGAATCATTACTGAGTATTGCTATACTGACTAAAGTAGATACTGAGAAACATTATGGAACTAATGGAAAAAAGAAGTTAACTCCGATAGGTGATTCTTCCACTTTTGAAGTGAAAGTGAAAAAAGGAGCTACTTGGTACAGTGCAAGTGGCGGAAGCGAAACGCGGACTATTAGTTATTTCAAGAGTCTAATTTATGGTACTCCTAGAATTTTACCTGAAATCACATTAAGAGCTGTTTCTGAGACAAATGCTGCTGCTAACAAATTCATTGTTGATGAGTTTGTAGCTTATGTTGAATCAATAGATGAATCAAGAGACGAAGGGAAAGGCGTTGAAGAGATTATCTTATCAGGCGAAATAAAGTCTCATACATCAAACATTCGACAAACTTCAGCACCGTAGGGGAATTTTTTATGGCTTCTGATAATATGAAAACAGTTTTCAATCTTACGAGATTTGAAATGCAGTATCCAAAATTTATCGAAAGTTTAGGACTAAAAATTGCTACTGAGGAAATTCTTAATCCAATAAAAATGCGAATGAAAGAATTTGGTTATGATCAAAAGATAATCAATTCTACAAAAATAGAAAATTTACGAGTAAGTTCTTTAGGACAATTAAT